>ERZ791872.197-NODE-197-length-68800-cov-5.736854_pt1 | contig 68800 bp, 54 predicted proteins | sample MGYA00510279_ERZ791872 | MGnify/ENA primary metagenome ERZ791872 (study PRJEB30046, sample SAMN00792103) | human gut metagenome | study: EMG produced TPA metagenomics assembly of the A metagenome-wide association study of gut microbiota in type 2... | reverse complement strand
AGGTGCCTGATGATGCCTATGTGAAAGTGGAGACCACGAAGATTCTCAAACAGCACAAAGCATATATGGCACAGTTTGAAAAAATGCTGAACGATGAAAAAATCGCATAACGACAGGCACTTGTAAGCCATCAACGATCCACCAGCCGCAAGTGCAGGGCAGAAAGCATCCGCGCCCTTGCGCCTGATAAAAAATGGAACTTTGATTTTCTTGCCCGGCTTTGCCACGGTGGGACGATCAAAGGAGCGTGCGTTTGAACAAAAAGAAAAAGTCCACAAACACTTCCCCTTATCCCGATGAAGCCATCGAACGTCTGGCACGGGCATTCTACCCGGCCATCCTTGCCTGCTGGAACAGTGAGGAAGGCCAACGGGAGTTTGCCGCGTGGCAGGCGGAACAGGCTTATATTGCAACCAAAGAAAAACAGGAAGTTCCCGTTGGGGAACTCCCTGCCTTACTTATCGTGTGTGGATTTTTCAGGGTGCGTCCGGCAGGGCGCACCTTGTTTTTTTGTGTTTCGTCCTCTAGTTCGTGATTTCCAGACATGTTATTCATATATTTTATCGTCTCACGATGGCTCACTACGTAGATTAAGTCCACACATGCCAGAAAATCAGATTCAATTTGCCAGAAGAACAATACATTGAACACTTACTTGGATGGATTTTCAAATGCAAATCTTTTGATGTTTGGGAAAATCGACTTATCAATTTGCTGCGCCGATGTTACTAGGCCTCGCAATCGCTGGCGACTTTCCTGATCCATTGGATTTTTGCGCAAATGCTCAAATTCCAATATGATTTTATGTTGCAATGAATTTTTGACAATCATATTTTCATTGCAGTCGATGACAACACCCGTTACTAATTTTGGATATCCCTTTGAATAACCTTTTACTTTGTTATGGGATAGTTTATATCTGTACTTCTTAATGATTGATTTGACAGAGTTCCTAAAATGTGAAGATATCTTATGTTCGCTCGAAAATACCATATCATCCACATATACAGTCATTACCATATCATTTTTAGCAGATAGCGTATGCAGTTCATCAAACATCTTATGATTGACAAGATAGGATAATATCTGACTGGTTGGTGCTCCTGAAATCAAATGATTGTAGCAATGCACACCTTTTTGACCTAAAAAGTCATAGACTTCTGTGAGTTCTTCTTTTGGAAATCTTTCAAGGCTAACTGTTGTTAAATTGGTCAGCACTTCTGAAACATCCGGAGAACAACACAATTCGTTATTAAAAAATTGATAAACATCCTCTCGACTGATAGATGGGAAAAAAGCTGTCAAATCAGTTTTGTAGAGGTTTCGTTTTCTTCCTCCAATATGCATACGTGCGTTTTCTGGATAAGATTTTCCCTTTATACCAGAAAAAACATTATCGGGCGTTTGAATTTTACCCAATAATGTTTTTATCCGTCTTTGAACAATCTTTAATTCTGCCTGCGGTGCTTCAATAAGACGAGGCTTTTTTGTCTTATCTATATATGGATGGATTTTGGATGTGATATTGGATTGCTTTAGCATATCATCATTTTTTATTTGAAGGACATACTTAAGCATACGTTTGGAACGAATTCCATATAAAGGGCAATCACTATATTTCAAAAGGTATGACACCTCAATTCTTAAAATATGCTGGTGTTAGCTGTTGACTACTTTGCCGATCATCCAACGGACTAAATCGGGAAGCAGTTCAGGGCAGCAATAGGATACAACCAGTATGGCCGCAATGGAAATCGCTAAGATAACCAAAGCAACAGGGACATGAGAACGAGTCTCATTCGTTGATAGCTTATTGTTGTTGCCGAATATGTTAATATTGACAACAACAAAAGGCTTGTCCGTCTTATTCACGAAATTCACCTCCTTGTTATTATTGGCCCCCAAATAAATGAGGGGACTTCCCGTCCTCAAATAACAAAGAGATGCGATAGCCTTATATCCTGAATTCACACCAGCACAAATCCGACTTCCCAAACAATTGCATAGGCTCAGACCAACATTACTTAACACCTTAACATAATTCCATATCACACTGTGACTCGATGCAACGATGTTCTCGTGTTGCAGTGTAGAATGAGGCCGAACCGAGGGAACTCCTACCGGAAAAACACATCCATACCCATTGGTACGATGCCGCCTGTCTTTACAGACAAGCCACTCGAAGTCTAATCTGGCTATACATACTAGTAAATATCATTATAGCAAACTGCGCAGAAAAAGTAAATTGATTGGATGCGATTTTTGACAAATACTAAGAATAAAAGGCAGGGCAACACCGCTATGGTGATACCCTGCCTTTACTCGTTCCTGCTTACCGTTCTGCATACTCCCTCCGCAGAACCTCTTGTAAACAAAAAACGTACCCGAACCCTTTCTCATAGAGAATCGGGTTCGAGTACGAACTGTATGGTGGAGAATTAGGGACTCGAACCCCAGACCCCCTGCGTGTGATGCAGGTGCTCTAACCAGCTGAGCTAATCCTCCATATTTTGTTTTGTGCGTTCCGAACTGGAACGTGATTATTATAGCACGGCCTTTGCCAAAATGCAAGCCCTAATTTTAAAAAAATCACACTTTTTGTATCCGCTTTCCGGTTGCCCTTTGATGCCAAATCGTGTATACTGAACACAGAAACTTTCCCACCGGGAAAAGAGGTACAAAAAATGCTGACACTTCGTGGAATCATTACGCTGATCGTTCTGATCGTTCTGTTTGCACTGGCCGTTGTGTGGATCTCCAAGCAGGGCGGCTGGAAGGGCGAGGGCTGCGGCGGCAACTGTGCATCCTGCCACAGCCACTGCGAAAAACAGGACCCGAACAAAAAAGCCTGAGTTCAAAAATGCCCCCGGACATTGCCTGCTGGCAGCGTCCGGGGGCATTCTGCTTTCAGCTTTCCGTCTCGCGGTAAAACACCCCGCGCTCTGCCGCGTACACGGCAATGGTGCTCAGCAGGTCCTGATGGGCTTTCTGGTAAGTAGTGCGGCCGATGTGCAGCTGATCGATCACATCGTCCTCCGTGCGGTGCTGCACATAGCGCAGCTCGAACAGATCCGCACGCAGCGGGTCGTTTTGCCGGTAATAGGCAAGGCCCTCCTCAATGGCGGCGCACCAGCTGCGCTCCACCGGGTTTCGTGCACGTTGCCGCATCCCATACCGGTACAGTGCCAGCCGCGTCTGATTTCTCTGCTCGCTTGTCATGTTCTGCCCTCCTCTTTTCATCCGCGCGGCGTGCCAGCACTTCGCGGCGGTTCTGCTCTTCAAAAAAGCAGAGATCCCGCTCGTACATGCTCAGACCAAGCACCGCGCTCAGCCGTTCTGCTTCGCTCAGCTTGAACTGTGTGCGCCCCTGCAGTTTCAGGTTCAGTGCATTGGGGCTGATCTTCAAGGCTCGTGCCACATACTGCATCTTGTACCCACTGGCGCGGATATAATCCCGGATCATTTCAGTGTTTGCCATATTCCGCTCTCCTTTTTTCGTATCGGCAATGTCGTTTCACAATCTTTAGTTGTAGTATATTCCTGCATTGATTCAGTGTCAACCCATTTTTGCAAATTCGCAGAAAAAAGTTGATTTTAATGCAATTTTTTGGTATACTTCTGGTAACAGCATTCTTTTTGCAGAACAACCATACGTTTTTCAGAGAGGTTTCGCATGTCTGAGCTTTCTACCCGTCTGCATCTGCGCCGCAAAGAACTGGGCCTTTCGCAGGAAGAGCTTGCCCAGCGCATGGGCTATCGGTCCAAATCCTCCATTACCAAGCTGGAAAAAGGCATCAACGACCTGCCGCAGTCCAAGGTGGAAGAGCTGGCAGCCGCGCTGGAGACCACCCCTGCCTATCTGCTGGGGCTGGACACACCCTGTCCGCCGCCGGGCTTTGAGCCGCTGCCTGCCATGACGCAGGTCCCGCTGATCGGTTCCATTGCCTGCGGCACTCCTATCACGGCAGAGCAGAACATTGAACGCTATATCGGCGTTCCCGCCGCGTGGCGCGCCGACTTTGCCCTGACCTGCCACGGTGACAGCATGTCCCCCACCATCTGCGACGGCGACATCGTATGCATTCGCTGCCAGCCGGAGGTGGAGCAGGGCGAGATCGCCGCAGTGCGCATTGGCGGCGAGGCCACCCTCAAGCACTTCCACCGGCAGGGTGATGCTGTGATGCTGCTTGCGGACAATGCCGCCGTCTGCCCACCCATGATCTTTACCGGCCTGCAGCTGGAAGAGCTGCACATCGAGGGCCGGGCCGTCGGCCTGTGCCGGGGGCTGTGAGCCGCCTGCAGTCTTTCAGGCACGTTTCATAAAAGAAGGAGGCTTCTCATGTTTTTCTCCCGCAAAAAGCCTGCCCGTTCTTACGACCCCGCCACCCAGCAGCCTGCACTGCGGTGCAGCATCTGCACCGGGGAGCAGGTGGCCGGTTTCATCTCCCCGGATGGCCATTTTGAGGACGTTCAGCTCATTCGCACGCCTCAGGAACTGGACGCATTCCGGGCACGGTACAGCATCCCGCCGGAATGCCCCCTGAAAAAGATCTATTAAAAGGAGTTCGCCATGCCCACTGCACCTGAAGAGATGACCCTGAAGGTCATTGCCCATATCCATACTGCCTTTCCCACCAAGTTCGGCATCCCGCGCCAGAGCGGCCTTGTGGACGAGCTGCGCGGCGAGGTGATCTTTACGCCCGAATACCGCAATGCCGATGCCGTGCGCGGTCTGGAAGATTTCAGTCACATCTGGCTGGTGTGGCAGTTCTCCGGCGCGGTGCGGGACAGCTGGTCCCCCACTGTGCGCCCGCCGCGCTTGGGCGGCAACACCCGCATGGGCGTGTTCGCCACCCGGTCGCCGTTCCGCCCCAATCCTCTGGGCCTTTCCAGCGTGCGTCTGGAAGGCATCGAGCACCGACCGGACATTGGCCCGGTGCTCATCGTGCGCGGTGCTGACCTGATGGATGGCACCCCCATTTACGACATCAAGCCTTACATCCCCTATGCCGACTGCCACCCGGATGCCGCCGAGGGCTTTACCGGCCAGACCCAGTTCCACCGTCTGCAGGTACAGTTCCCGCCCGAACTGCTGGCACAGGTGCCGCAGGCCGACCGCGCCGCCCTGACCGGCGTACTGGCAGGTGACCCGCGCCCCTCCTACCAGCACGACCCGCAGCGGGTGTACGGCATGGAGTTCGGCCCGGTAGAGGTGCATTTTACCGTGGATGGCGAGGTGCTCACCGTGACCGGCATCGCCCGCCGCTGAGAGGAAGCGTTTATGGAACTACGGAACATCAATACCTTTTTGCACATCGCCGAGCTGCACAGCTTTTCCCGCACTGCGCGGCAGCTTGGCTATTCCCAGTCGGCGGTGTCCTCCCAGATCGCACAGCTGGAAGCAGAGCTGGGCGCACCGCTGTTCGACCGCGTGGGCAAGACCGTGCGGCTCACCGATGCGGGCCAGACCTTTTTAGGCTATGCACGCACCCTGCTGGCCACGGCCCAGCAGGCGCAGGCTGCCCTGCAGCCCGCCCGGCAGATCAGCGGCAGTCTGCGCATCGCGCTGGCGGATTCGGTGTGCTCCACCTTCCTGCCCGGTCTGCTCAAACGCTACCACGCCCTGTGCCCGCAGGTGGAGCTGGTGCTGTGCACCGCCACTGCCGACGGGATGCTGCAGATGCTGGGCACAAATCAGATCGATCTGGCCTATACGCTGGACCAGCCCCTGCTGCAGCCCAATCTGGTGCTTGCGGCGGATGTGCCGGAGCCGGTGTGTTTTATTGCACCGTCCGCTCACCCGCTTGCCGGGCAGGAAGTCGTTACGCTGGAAGAGCTGCCCCGGCAGGAATTTCTGCTCACTGAGCGCGGCATGAGCTACCGCGACGCTTTGGATCAGTGCCTTGCCGCCCGCGGCCTTGCCATCCACCCTTATCTGGAGCTGGGCAGCGCTGCGCTGCTGTGCCAGATGGTGGAGCAGGGCATGGGTCTTTCCTTCCTGCCGGAGTACATCGTGCGTCCGGCGCTGGCCGCAGGTCGTCTTGCCCGGCTGAATGTACCGGACTGCACCGTGGAGATGCACCGTCAGCTGTTTTACCACCGTGACAAATGGCTGACCCCTCAGATGAAAGCCTTTATCGAGCTGGTACGCCAGCCCGCGCCCGGCACTGCCAGCAAATAAAAGGAGCACGGGTCCATTGAAGCGTAAAGCTGAACACACAAACGAAAAACCGCCGAAGGCTTCCCTTCGGCGGTTTTTCTTATGATAGGAGGATCAAAAATGATCGTCGCTAAATTTTAGTTCAGGATGGTCAGCTCGGTCTCGATGTCGAACAGGTGGACCTTGTGGGGATCGAATGCAACGCGGACGGTGTCTCCGTTGCGTGCCTTGGAGGTGGGAGCCACACGAGCGGTCATCTTGTTGCCCTTGTACTCCAGATACAGGTAGATCTCAGCACCCATCATTTCGGAGACATCCACCTGAGCATCCAGCTGGCAGTCTGCGTGCTTTGCCATAAACTCGGGCTCGTCGTCGATATCCTCAGGACGAATGCCCATCTTGACCTTCTTGCCAACGTAAGCATCCAGCTTGCCGTCTGCGGTCTTCTCCTTGGGCAGGGGGATCACGTCGCCGCCCAGGTCAACACCGTACAGCTCGCCCTTCTTGATCAGGGTGCCGTCCAGGAAGTTCATCTGGGGGCTGCCGATGAAGCCAGCAACGAACATGTTGCAAGGCATATCGTACAGGTTCTGCGGGGTATCGACCTGCTGGATGATGCCGTCCTTCATAACCACGATACGGTCGCCCATGGTCATAGCCTCGGTCTGGTCGTGGGTAACGTAGATGAAGGTGGTAGCCAGCTTCTTGTGCAGCTTGATGATCTCGGTGCGCATGCTGGTACGCAGCTTAGCATCCAGGTTGGACAGAGGCTCGTCCAGCAGGAAGACTGCCGGGTTACGAACCATTGCACGGCCCAGAGCAACACGCTGACGCTGACCACCGGACAGAGCCTTGGGCTTGCGGTCCAGCAGGTGCTCGATCTCCAGGATCTTAGCAGCCTCGTGCACACGCTTGTCGATCTCGTCCTTCGGGGTCTTGCGCAGTTCCAGACCGAAAGCGATGTTCTTGTAAACGGTCATGTGGGGGTACAGAGCGTAGCTCTGGAACACCATTGCGATATCACGATCCTTCGGGGGAACGTCGTTGATCAGACGGCCGCCGATGTACATTTCGCCCTTGGAGATCTCCTCCAGACCGGCGATCATGCGCAGGGTGGTGGACTTGCCGCAGCCAGAGGGGCCAACGAAGATGATGAATTCCTTATCCTGGATCTCCAGGTTAAAGTCGGTAACAGAGGGAGCGGTAGCACCCGGATAGATCTTATAGATGTGCTGGCAGCTGATCGAAGCCATAGTCGTTTGCCTCCATAATTTTTAAGGTTCCCACGCTCTTGACGGCGTGTTCATTCGTTGGTACTATAATAACAGATAATTTTGTGATATAAAATAGCATTTTATTGATTAGAGGTGTCAGATATTGCTTTTTGACTGGAACACCATCGCTTTTCCCGCTTCCGTGCAGGATCTGCAGCTGTCTGCCCCCCTCACCCTCTCCGGCGAAGGACTGTGGGTGTGCCTTGTGTCCAGCGGCCAGTGCTCTGCATCCGTACCTGCTGCCGGGCCGCTGCCGCTGGGTGCAGCGCTCATTTTGCCGCCGCAGTCCGTGCCTGCCGGGCACCTGATCCTGAGCCGTGCCCCGCTGGCCCTTGTGCCGGAAAGCATCTGCCATCTGCTCTGCGTCCAGCTTACCGGGCAGGCGGCTTCCCAGTTTCTGGCCGGGCTGCACGAACTGCCCTTCCTTGCCAAAGGCGGCTCCTGCCCGGCCGCTGCCGAACTGATGGACCGCCTTGCTGAGGAAAAGACCGCCCACAGCCGGGCCCGCAGCCAGTTGGCCTACGCACTGCTGTGTGAGCTGGCCGATGCCGACAGTGCCGCGTCCGCCCTGCCGCCGCTGGTGCAGGCCGCCATTGAGGACATCCGCGCAAACTACGCGGGCCTTTACGGCGTGGAGGAGCTGAGCGAACGGCTGGGCGTGTCCAAGAGCCATCTGGTGCGCACCTTTACCGCAGCCATTGGCGTGCCGCCGGGCAAATACCTCACCACGGTGCGCGTTGAAGCAGCCCAGCGGCTGCTGCTCCACCGGGAGTACACACTGGACGTGGTAGCCAGCCTGTGCGGCTTTTCCGGTGCCAACTACCTGTGCCGGGTGTTCAAAAAAGAAACCGGCCAATCCCCCGCACAGTGGCGGGCAATGGCCGGTCACGCCGCGCAGAGTGGGCTTTCGCCCGAGGAATCTCTGCGCGAACAGGAGCTTTATATTTAAGGGCTATGCGGTCTGCTTTTTACCGCGCAGCAGCAAAAACAGGGTCAGCACTGCGGTGAGCAGTTCCGATGCCGGGAACGCTGCCCACACACCATTCATGCCAAACAGGCGGCTCAGCACCAGCGAGCAGGCCACGATGGCCACCATGCCGCGGCAGATGGAGGTGACGGAGGCTTCCACCGGGCGGTCGGTCGCGCTCAGATAGCCCGCCGCCACGATGTTGAACCCGGCAAAGAAGTAGCCCACAAAGTACAGCCTCATGCCCATGTGGGCAAACTGGGCCATCTGGGCGGAGCTTTCGCTGTTGAACACGCCCACCAGTGCATCGGTAGCACCAAAGATGATGCCGTACAGCACCGCTGCCAGCACCAGTGCGGTGCAGCTGCCCAGGATGAGCAGCTTTCTGGCACCGACCTTGTCGCTTTTGCCGTAGCACTCGCTCACCAGCGGCTGTGCGCCCTGTGCTACACCATTGAAGATGGCCGTTGCCACCAGCGCAAAGTTCGCCACCACGCCATAGGCCGCCACGGCCACATTGCCCGCCAGCCCCAGCAGCAGGAAGTTGAATACGGTGGTGGTAACGCCGGAGGACATCTCACCCACAAAGCCGGAGATGCCAAGCTGGCAGCTCTGGCCCAGCAGCCTTGCCGAGGGGCGCTGGCGCACGAACTGCACGCTGTTCTCCTTTTTAAAGAAGTGGCGGCTGCAGATGGAAATGCTGATGATGGGAGACACGGCGGTGGCCAGCGCCGCACCGGCCAGCCCCAGCCCCATGGGAAACATGAAAATATAGTCGAACACCACATTGAACAGGCTGCTGCTTAGGGTAGCCACCATGGCAAGGGAGGGGTCGCCATCGTTGCGCACAAAGGCCGACACGATATAGTTGCACATGAAGAAGGGCGTGAACATAAGGAAGATGCGGGCATACGGGATGCCCAGCGCCACGATCCCCGCGTCACCGCCCATCAGCCGCAGAAGGCCGCCGGGCGCAAAAATGCCCACCAGCAGGAACGGCACGCTGAGCACACAGGCGCAGAAGATGGCATTGGAAAAATAGCGCTGGCAGCGCTCGTCTCCCTGCGCCTTGAGGATGGCGTAGCGGGTGGCCGCGCCAAGGCCGACCATGGAGCCGACGGCAAAGATGAAGTTGTAGACCGGCAGGCAGAGGTTGAGCAGGGTCACGCCGTCGGTACCCGCCGCCTGCGAGATGAAATAGGTATCGGCCAGAATGTAGCACGAGGTGCCCAGCAGGCCGAAGATATTCTGTGATACATATTTAAAGAACTGTTTTGTCAGGTTCATCCAAGTTCCCTTTCATGGCATTTTTTACGCATACCGGCATATTTTAGCACACCCCAAAATGCAAGTCAACACAAAAGCGCCCTGTACCGTGCAAAAAAGCATTGACAGCCCGGGCTCTGGCCCTTACACTGGGAGCGGTCACAAAATCATCCCCCTCGCCGGGGGAAGTCTTTTATTACCAGCATCTTAATTTGGGAGGTTCTCTATGTCCGGCAGCACACTGTTTTCCATTGGCGAAGCACTCATCGATATGATCCCGTCCAGGGTGGGCTGTTCTTTTGACGAGGTTCCCTCGTTCAGCCCGCGCACTGGCGGCGCACCGGCCAACGTGTGCGCGGCCTTTGCCCGGCTGGGCGGCAAAAGTGCTTTTCTGAGCCAGCTGGGCGACGACCCCTTCGGCCACAAGATCGCCCGGGAGCTGGCAGCCTGCGGCATCGACCTCTCCCATCTGGCCTTTACCGACAAGGCCAGCACAGCCCTTGCCTTCGTCAGTCTGGAAGAGGACGGCAGCCGCACCTTCAGCTTCTACCGCAAACCCTCGGCCGACCTGCTTTATTCTCCGGAGCAGATCGACCCGGCATGGTTCGCCGATGCCTTTGCCCTGCACTACTGCAGTGTCTCGCTGGTGGACAGCCCCATGCGCTACGCTCACCTTGCGGCCATCTCCGCCGCACGCGAAGCTGGTGCTATCGTCAGCTTTGACCCGAACCTGCGCTTCCCCCTCTGGCCGGACCGCGACATGCTGCGCGGGACCGTGCTGCAGTTCCTGCCGCTTTCCAATATCCTCAAAATTTCGGACGAAGAGCTGGAATTTCTCACCGGCACTGCGGACATTGAATCCGCCCTGCCGCAGCTGCTTGTGGGCGATGTGCAGCTGGTGCTGTACACCTGCGGCAGCAGCGGTGCCCACGCCTATACCCGCACCACCCACGGCTTTGCCCCCTGCCGGAAAGTCCGGGCTGTGGACACCACCGGCGCAGGCGACGGCTTCATCGGCTCGTTTTTGTGGCAGCTGGAACGTGACGGCGTGACACTGGAAAAACTGGCAAAGCTCAGCAAAACAAAGCTGAACGAATACCTTGCGTTTTCCAATCAGTTCTGCGGCATCAGCGTGCAGACGAATGGTGCCATCGACAGCTATCCCACACTCAGCCAGATGCAGTAAATCATACAATATGCCCTGCGTCATAGAACCGCAGGGCCTCTTTTCTATTTACTATTTGTAGTATTACGCCGCTATATTCCAAATTCGTCTCGTTTCCGACATCTTTTCTGCCGGTTTAAGATTTGTTTATCCTTTATACAAACCTTATTCTTATTCTCTGCCCGGTTCCATGTTACCATATAGGCAAGACTAACAAGCAGGGAGGCTTTATCCATGCCCTTTGAATTTACCCTTCTGGATGCCATACAGGCTCTGCGCTGTCCGGTGCTGGATGCACTGGCGGTGTTTTTCGATCAGGCCGGTGCCCACGGCGAGATCTGGATCGCATTTACAGTGGTGCTTCTGGCATTCCGGCGCACCCGCAGAGCCGGGCTGGCCATGGCGCTGGCGCTGGGCTTTTACATGCTGGCGGGCCACTGCGCCTTAAAGCCGCTGTTCGCACGCCCGCGCCCCTGCGACCTCCGGCCCGAAATGCTCACGCTGGTAGCCCGGCCCCATGGCTGGTCGTTTCCTTCCGGGCACACATCCTCCGCCTTTGCCGCTGCCTTTGCGCTCTGGCTGCAGAACCGCCGGCTCGGCATCCCGGCTCTTGTGCTGGCCGGGTTCATCGGCTTCACGCGGATGTACCTGTATGTGCATTTTCCCACCGACATTCTGGGCGGCGTGGCACTGGGCCTTGCATTGGGGGCCTGCGGCTCCCTGCTGGCAGATAAGATCAGCAACAAATGGACGAAACGCAGTGAAGTAAAACGAACTGTATAAACTAATTTCGTCTCGCACTCGTTCTCGCTTTGCTTTTTACATTCAGATGAAGTATCTTGCTTCGGCCCTATTCGTGAAAAAGAGCCTCGGAAAAATCCGCAGATTTTTCCGAGGCTCAACGAATTATAATAGAATTTCCGCTAAAACAGCCAAAGCGCACGCGGCGGCTATTCCCGATCGTTCTCTTGCATTCAGGTAAAACAAAAGCAGCCAGCACCGTGGAAAGGAGGATAAAGCGGTGCTGGCTGCGGTATGAGAACTCCCGAACTTTGCGGCGGATCAGGAGGGATTTGGTAGTCTGTCCGCCGTCGTTGGCGATTGCCTGGCATAGGCGGGGGACAGTGTTTTAATAAGTACCTGCTGGGCTGTGCCAGATGCACCAGCCCCCGCAGATGAAAGCCCTTGTCGGCTTTGGGGAGATGTCTTTGCATCTCCCTGACTGCACCCTTATGTTACCAGACAATCATGGCATTTCTTTGTGGACTTTTTGAACAATTTGCAAATAGATTTTCAGGTGTTTTCAAAGGAGGCCCCTGCTTATCGGGATGGTGGGCCGGAAGTTTCTCCGAAGACCGTCCGCTGGGGTGGGACCCTGTTGCCCGAAGGGCAATAGGGCGGGCGATGGAATGGCCCGATTCGTGTCTGAGGAGAAAGCTTCCGGCACACCGTTCCTTCGCTCTTTTACTGCGCCCCGAAAAATTCCTTGGCGATGTCCGCGCTGCGCTTGGCATCCTTGGCGTACCAGTCCGCGCCGATCTTCTCGGCATATTCCGGCGTGAGCACCGCACCGCCCACCATGATCTTGCAGTCCAGGCCCGCTTCGTGCAGGGCGGCAATGGTTTCCTCCATGCTCTTGAGGGTGGTAGTCATCAGAGCGGAAAGGCCCACCAGATGCACATTCTTTTCCCGCACAGTGTTCACCACCGTCTCCACCGGCACATCACGGCCCAGGTCGATCACCTCAAAGCCGTAGTTTTCCAGAATGACCTTGACGATGTTCTTGCCGATGTCGTGCACGTCGCCCTTGACGGTGGCCAGCACGATGCGGCCCTTGCTGGCGCTGCCCTCGCCCTTCTGGGCAATGACATTCTTGATCTCCTCAAAGGCGCTCTGGGCCGCACTTGCGGCCTGCAGCAGCTGCGGCAGGAACAGAGTGCCCTTCTCGTACTTGGCGCCCACGATGTCCAGCGCCGGGATCAGTGCTTCGTCCACCACTTCCAGCGGCTGCTTTTCGGCCAGCAGTGCCTTGGTCTGGGCGGCAGCATCACCCTTCAGGCCCTTTTCCACCGCCTTCATCAGCAGGGCATAAGGGCCGGTAAGCTCTGCGCTCTCACCGGATGCGGATGCCGAAGCCGCAGGCACCGTCTGCGCGGCCTGCCTGAGGGCCGCCGAGGCGGGCACCCGGTCGGCATAGCGCTCAATGTATTTGGTGCTCTGCGGGTCGCGGTTGGTCAGCACATTGTAAGCGTACACTGCCGCCATCATCTCCTCGCTGGAAGGGTTTATAATGGCGAGGTCAAGGCCCGCATACATGGCCATGGTGAGGAAGGTGGTGTTCAGGTATGAGCGGCAGGGCAGGCCAAAGCTGATGTTGGACACGCCCAGAATGGTGCGCACCCCCAGCTCCTTCTTGCAGGCTTCCAGCGCCTGCACGGTGGCCAGAACGTCCTTCTGCTGGGCGCTGGCGGTCAGGGTCAGGCAGTCGATGTAGATGTCCTCCCGCGGGATGCCGACGGCAAGAGCCGCCTCGGTGATGCGGCGGGCAATGGCTGCGCGGTCCTCGGCGGCAGGCAGGATGCCCCGCTCATCGATGGCAAGGCCCACGATGGCCGCACCGTACTTTTTGCACAGGGGCAGGATCGCGTCCAGCTTTTCCTGCTCGCCGTTGGTGGAGTTGACGATGGGCTTGCCGTTATAAACGCGCAGGCCGTTTTCCAGCGCCTCCACATTGGAGGAATCCAGCTGCAGCGGCAGGCTGGTGACGCTCTGCAGGGCCTTGACCACCTTGGGCATCAGGGCAGGCTCGTCCACGCCGGGCGCACCCACGTTCACGTCCAGCACCTGAGCACCGGCTTCCACCTGACTGACCGCCTGCTCCAGAACGTAGTTCATATCCTCTTCCCGCAGTGCCTGCTGGAAGCGCTTTTTGCCCGTGGGGTTGATGCGCTCACCCACCACCGTGATGCCGTCCACGTTGACGAAATCCACCGGCGTGCAGAGCACCGAGGGCATTTTGTGGGCCGAACGGCCGGGTACGCAGCCTGCAAAGGTGCTGTTGAGCAGCTTGATGAACTCCGGCGTGGTGCCGCAGCAGCCGCCCGCCGCGAACAGATGCAGTTCCCGGTAGGGCTTCATTTCCATGGCGAAGAGCTGCGGGGTGATATCGTAGCCGCTGCCGTCGGCCCGTGGCAGGCCCGCATTGGGCTTGACGAACACCGGAAAGTCGCCGGGCACAGCCTCTGCCAGACGCTTTGCCATGGGGAAGATCTCCTTGGGGCCCAGTGAGCAGTTGATGCCCACCGCGTTGGCACCCAGGCCACGGGCGGTCACGCCGAAGCTTTCCACTGTGCAGCCGGTAAAGGTGCGCCCGCCGGCTTCAAAGCTCATGCTGGCTAAGATAGGCAGGCCGCTGTTTTCCTTTGCTGCCAGCAGAGCGGCTTTCAGCTCGTACAGATCGGTAAAGGTCTCAAAGAGAATGAGGTCGGCCCCGGCGGCAGCGCCTGCCCGGACGATGCGCGCATACTCGCTCACCGCATCCTCAAAGGCCAGCGTTCCGCTGGGTTCCAGCAGTTCTCCCAGCGGGCCGACATCCAGCGCGGTCAGGGCACCGTAGGGCGCACAGGCGCGCTTGCAGTTGGCGATGCCCGCCGCAATGATCTCTTCCAGACTGTAGGCGCTGCCCGCCAGCTTGTGGGCCGATGCGCCAAAGGTATTGGCGTTGACGATGCGGCTGCCCGCAGCGGCATACTTGGCATGGATGCTCTCGATCAGCTCCGGGTTCGTGATGTTCAGCTCCTCCGGCTTTGCACCCAGCTTCAGGCCCGAAGCCTGCAGCATGGTGCCCATGCCGCCGTCCAGCAGGACGGTATTGCTCTGTTTGAAAAGTTCACTCGCTTGCACAGGTCTTTCCCCTCTTTCTATACTCACACCGGGTGCGCAGCACACAGTGGCCGCACCCGGCCAGTTTTCCCTTTACCGGGTGGCTGCTCAGACCCAGAACGGCCGTCACGCTCTTGCGCGGGGTCATCAGGTTGGTATCGGTCACACACAGGCCCGCCCGGCGCACCGTATCCAGCGCGTTTGCCACCAGCGGCTGTACTGCAATATCCCAGTCACCGTAGCCGGGCGAAAACCGCCCGGTCAAATACTTTCCCTCTTTTGCGGCCCACTGGCGCAGCTCTGCTTCGGCTGCGTCTGCGGCCTGCTCGGCCAGCGCGCTGCCCAGTGCGTCGGACGCAACGCCCGCCGCGATATCTCCCACACCGGCACGGCGGATCTGTGCATCCACGCCGGGGCCAAGGGTCACAGCCAGCAGCACCGCCTGCGGGCAGTTTTCCAGATGCTTCATCACATCCCCACCCCGCAGGATGCCTGCTTCGGCAAGGGCAGCCGTGTCCGCTTCCAGCCAGACCGCCCGGGGCGTTGCCGCCGCCAGCAGCGGCATGGCGCATGTTTCCAACAGGGTCATGGTGCGGTCGTCCGGTTCCCCTCTGGCCCCGAAATACCGCGCTGCCTGTGCTGTATCGATCGCCGCCGGTTTTGCCAGCACCAGCGGCTGCGGTGCACCGATCATTCGCCGCACCTCCTTGCTTTTTTGAAATAAAGTGGTCTTAAGTATACCGCACCTGTTGGATTTTATCAATCCCGCAGGGCGGCGGATAAAAGAAAACTCCCTCAGTTACAGCTCACGCCGTGCCAGCTCCCTCAAGGAGGGAGCTGGCTGTGAAGCAGACTGGGGGAGTTCGTTCTTTATTTGATGCAGCTGGAGCAGGGCGTATAGCCTGCTTCCACGGCTTCCTGATAGCTGGAGAACAGGACCTGATTCTTCTCTGCCGGCAGGTTCGGGCAGGTAGGCAGATGGAACTTTTTGCTGTTCACATTGCCGATGTACGCCTGCTGGGCTGTGCTGGATGCCGCCGGGTCGGTGGGGTTCAGCGCGGAATCTGCCGCAAAGTGCTCGGTGCCCACGGTGTAGTTCTGGCCGTCACTGCCAATGGTGATGGTGCCCTGCAGGTCGGTGCGGTACACATCCACCCCGGCATCCCGCAGGATGCTCAGCGTTTCCTCGTGCGGGTGGCCGTACTTGTTGTTCACGCCGCAGGAGATGATGCCCATTTTCGGCAGCACCGCGTTCAGGAAGAGGTAGCTGGTGGAGGTGCTGGAACCGTGGTGGCCCACCTGCAGCACATCGGCCCTGAGGTTCGCGCCGCTGTTCACAAGGTCGGTCTCCGCAGTCTTTTCCATGTCGCCGGTCAGCAGGAAGCTGGTGGAGCCGTAGTCGATGCGCAGCACAATGGAGGTATCGTTGGTGTCGCTGTACTGTGCCACCGGGCCAAGCATGGTCACGGTAGCGCCGCCCAGCGGCCACATCGTGCCCACGGCGGGCACCTCTACCTGCAGGCCCTGCTGTTGGGTGTACTTGACAAAATCCTGAAAGCACTTGGTGGAGGCATCGGCCACCGGGCTGTACACATGGTACGCCGGGAAGTAGGCCAGTGCGGCAGCCAAGCCGCCTACATGATCCTCGTGCGCGTGGGAGCAGAACACATATTCCAGCTGTTCCACCCCCTGACTCTGCAGGTAAGAGACGATGAGACTGCCGTCGTCCACATTGCCGCCGTCGTAGAGCATGAACTGTCCGTCGCATTCCACCAGCACACTCAGCGCCTGACCCACATCGATGAAATGCACCTCCAAGGGTGCGTCCACCGTATCCACAGCAGCGGCAGAGGACGGGTTCGGCACTACATCGGCGCTTCCGCCCGGGACGGACGGCAGCCCGCTGCAGCCCGCAAGGCTTAGTACCAGCGCAGCGGCAGCGGCCAGCGCAGCAAGGCGCTGCCACAGGCCTTTTTTATGCGGGGTCACTTTTTCTTCTTTCCAGTTTTCCACGTTGCGTTCTCTTTCTGTTGATCGTTTTTGGGCTTGTGCGCAGGTGCCGAATGGGGCGCAAAGCGTGCGCCGGGGCTGGGCGTACGGCCTGTCGGTGCAGCGCCGCGGCTCTGGCCGTGGGCAGGCTTGCCGTTATGGTCCTTCTGGTTCGGGCGCACCGTATAGGTGCCGTCATTGTGGATCGTCACATCGGCGGCTTCGGCCCGGCGGGCAGAGCGCTGCACGGCGCGGCGGCCTGCGGCGGGCACCAGCAGGGGGATCAGGTCCTCCCGGTGGGTCATCTTCAGCGCCTTGACCACCTTCTCGGCGTTGCGAGGCTCGTAGTATTGCAGCAGCGCCCGCTGCAGTGCCTTGCCCTCAGGGGTCTTTTCCACGAACACCGGCTTCAGGGTGTAGGGGTCAAGGCCGGTGTAGAACATGCAGGTGCTCACGGTGCCGGGGGTGGGATAAAAATCCTGCACCTGCTCCGGGCGCATGTGGTTTTTGTAGAGATATTCCGCCAGATAGACCGCATCCTTGAGGGTGCTGCCCGGGTGGCTGGACATCAGATAGGGCACCAGATACTGCTTTTTGCCGGCCTTTTTGCTCAGCTCATAGAATTTATCCTTGAACTTGTTGAAGGTCTCGATGGGCGGCTTGCCCATGTAGGCCAGCGTGTTGGGGGCACAGTGCTCCGGAGCCACCTTCAGCTGGCCGGACACATGGTACTCTACCAGTTCCTTGAAGAAGGTGTCGTCCGGGTCGGCCATCAGGTAGTCGAACCGGATACCGCTGCGGATGAACACCTTTTTCACGCCCGGCAGCTCCCGCACCCGGCGCAGGATCTTCAGGTAGTCGCTGTGGTCCACGATCATGTGGGAGCAGGTGGTGGGGGCAAGACAGTGCTTGCCGCCGGTGCACATGCCCCGCAGCATCTGCTCCCGGCAGGAGGGGAAGCGGAAGTTTGCGGTGGGGCCGCCCACATCGTGGATGTAACCCTTGAAATCCGGCTCGTGGGTCATGCGCTCGGCTTCTGCCACGATGCTGTCCGCGCTGCGGCTGGTGACACGGCGGCCCTGATGCAGCTGGATGGCGCAGAAGTTGCAGCCGCCAAAGCAGCCGCGGTTCTGGATGATGGAGAACTGCACCTCCCGGATGGCGGGCACTCCGCCCATGCTCTCGTAGATGGGGTGGTAACGGCGGGTGTAGGGCAGAGCGTAGACCTTATCCAGCTCCCCGCGCACCAGCGGCTTTGCGGGGATGTTCTGCACCAGATACTTTTCGCTCTGCTTCTGCACGATGATCTGGCCGCTGACCACGTCCTGATTGTCCATCTGGATGCGGCAGGCCTTGGCATACGCCGTCTTATCCGATGCCACCTTTTTAAAGCCTGCGCACTCCACGTAGCGCTCGGGCAGATGGTCGAAGTCGGTCATGTAACAGGTGCCGTCCACGTCCGTGATGGTCTCCACCGGCTCCCCGGCGGCAAGGCGGCGGGCGATCTCCACGGTCTGGTGTTCGCCCATGCCAAAGCTGATGATGTCCGCGCCGGAATCCTCGGCGATGCTGGGCAGCACGGTGTCCAGCCAGTAGTCATAGTGGGCAAAGCGGCGCAGAGAAGCTTCCAGACCACCTAAGATCACCGGCAGGTCGGGATAGGCCTGCTTGGCAAGGCGGGTGTACACGGTGGCGCTGCGGTCCGGGCGTGCGCCGCCCTTGCCGCCGGGGGAGTATTCGTCCTCGGCGCGGGGGATCTTTGCCACGGAATAGTGGCTGACCATGCTGTCCACGTTGCCGCCGCCGATGAAGAAGCCGTACTTCGGCTTGCCGAACCGCTTGAAGTCCTCGCAGTCAGTGTAGCGGGGCTGGGCCAGCACGCCGATCTTATAGCCCTCGGCTTCCAGCAGACGGCTGATGATGGCAGTGCCAAAGCTGGGGTGGTCCACATAGGCATCGCCGCCCACCACCACAAAGTCCAGCTGCTCCCACCCGCGGGCCTCCATATCGGCCCGGCTGATGGGAAGAAATTCGGTGTAGATCTTTGGGGAAGAGTTGTCCATAATACTCCTTATCTTTATGTTTCATCCGGTTGGTTCATCTGCATTTCCAGCCACTGCTGGCGGCTGATAAGCACAGCGCGGGGCTTGGCGCCCTCGTAGGGTCCGATGATGCCTTTTTGTTCCATCTCGTCCATGATACGGGCCGCGCGGGCGTAGCCTAGCTTGCAGCGGCGCTGCAGCAGGCTGGTGGAGGCCTGGCCGGCATCGATGACCACCTCCACGGCCTGCTTGAACATCGGGTCGGTATCGGGATCCTCGTCGGAGTCCGCGCCGCTGCTGCCCTTCTTGCCGTCCTGAATGGCGTGCTTTTCCATGGCTTCGATCATAGCTTCGTCATACTGCACGGTGCCGCTCTGCTTGATGAAGTCCAGCACACGGCTGATCTCCTCATCCCGCACGAAAGTGCCCTGAATACGGGTAGGCTTGGGCGCACCCACGGGCATGAACAGCATATCACCCATGCCCAGCAGCTTTTCGGCACCGGAGCCGTCCAGAATAGTGCGGCTGTCCACCTGACTGGACACTGCAAATGCGATGCGGCTGGGGATGTTGGCCTTGATCAGGCCGGTGATCACGTCCACGCTGGGGCGCTGGGTGGCTACGATCAGGTGCATACCGGCGGCGCGGGCCTTCTGGGCGATGCGGCAGATGGAGTCCTCCACATCTTTGCCCACCACCATCATCAGATCGGCCAGCTCGTCGATGATAATGGCGATGTAGGGCATTTTTTCCAGCTCCGGCCGTTCTGCGGCCAGCTTGTTGAAGGACTTGATGTCGCGCACATTGTTCTCCGCAAACAGGCGGTAGCGGCGCTCCATCTCCTGCACGGCACTGCCCAGCGCACCTGCGGCCTTTTTCGGCTCGGTGACCACCGGCATCAGCAGGTGGGGAATGCCGTTGTACTCGGCCAGCTCCACCACCTTGGGGTCGATCAGCAGCAGCTTCACGTCCTCCGGGCTTGAGCGGAACAGCAGGCTCATGATGATGCTGTTCACGCACACGGATTTGCCGCTGCCGGTGCTGCCTGCAATGAGCAGATGGGGCATCTTGCACAGGTCTGCCACCTGTGCCACACCGGCAATGTCCTTGCCAAGCGCAATGCCCAGAGGTGAGGTCATGCGCAAAAAGCTCTGGCTCTCGAACACGCTGCGGATATACACCGGGGTCTTTTTGTGGTTGGGCACCTCAATGCCCACGGCAGGCTTGCCGGGGATGGGCGCTTCCATACGCACATCTGCCACGGCAAGGTTCAGAGCGATATCGTCTGCCAGCGAGGTGATGCGGCTGATCTTGACACCCGCCATGGGCTGCACCTCGTACCGGGTGACGGAGGGGCCCCGGGAGATATCCAGCACACGGGTGCGCACGCCAAAGCTTTCCAGCGTATCCACCAGCTTCTGGGCGTTGGCTTTCAGCTCTTCCTGCGCGCCGGGGTCGGTCTCGTCCTGCGATTTTTCAAACAGCTCAATGGGCGGATACTGGTACTGGTAAGTATCCACCGGTTCGGTCTCGTCCACAGGGGCCGCTGCCGCGGCCTGCTCGGAAGCGGCAGGCTTTTCCATTGCCGCTGCCACCAGCGTACTGATATCCTTTTCCTCCACCGGTTCGCTGGTAATGCTGATCCAGCCGTCCTCGTCGGGTGTGCCGCGCATGGCAACGGCGTTTTCGGCGCTCACCCTGGCGGGTGCCGCCGGGACTGCGGGCTGGATGGGCACGGCGGGCATCTCCGGCGTGACAGCCGCTGCCGGGCTTTCCGACTGGGCCGTCGGCATTGCCGGGGTCATGACCGGAGTCTCAAAGCTTTCCGCTGCGGCAGGCTGCACCGGCTGTGCAGCTTTTGCAAAGAAATCGGATGCATCGGTCTCCACTGCGTCCTGTACGATGGGCTGCGGGGCAGGTCTGGGGGCCGGGCGCAGCGGGTTCTGCCCAAAGGTGCCGCCCGGGCCCACGATGAGCGGCTCGATGGGCTCGCTGCCGCCCTCTTTCACCTCGGTGTGGTCCGGGCCAAGGTCTACATCAAAGGACGCTCTGGGCCGCGGCACGCGCACCTGCACCGGCGTGATGGCCGGGGCGGCAGGCTCCGGCTGGGCAAGCGGCTGGCCGGAAGTATCTGCGGGTGGCCCCGGCTCCTCCGCCTCCATCTCTTCGGTCACCTTGTGGCCCCAGTGGCGGATGCCGTTCAGCCAGTCCGGCACACCGATGCGGAAAGCCGGAGTTTCCATCTCCTCTTCGGCATCTTCCTCATCCCGGTATTCATCTTCTGCTTCGTCGTAGTCTTCCTCAGCCTCGGCTTCTGCCGCGCGGGCAGCGGCACGTTCAGCGCGGCGGGCTGCGCTCTGCTGCGCCATGGCCGCACCCTTTGCGTGCACGCCGCCAAACGCAGCGCACAGCCATTGCCACACCTCTGCCGGGGTCAGATCAAAAATGTACAGGCTGACACACAGTGCCAGCACGATCATGATAAGGGTTGCCGCGGGCCGTCCGCACAGCAGCAGCAGGCTGCCGCCCAGCAGTGCGCCCAACGCACCGCCGCCGATCCATGCATTCACGCCGTTTGCGTAGCAGGCAGCCGTCATCTGAAATGCCGACATGCCCTGCGGCTGGATATCGGAAAAAACGATCACCGTGCCGCAGGCAAACACCAGCCCAAGAACCAGCTTGAAGATCTTGGGCAGAAGGTCTTCGCCCCGGGTATACTGCACAGCAAGGCAACACACTGCCGCGCCCAGCACAAAGCTGCCGCAGCCAAAAAGTCCGAACAGCACATCGTGCAGGGCCTTCCATGCCGAATCTCCCTCCACAAAGGCCAGCACCACCAGCAAAAGGCCTGCAAACAGGGTGCCAAGCCCCGCCGGAAGCCGCTGCTCGGCCCGCTTTTTGCGCGATGCTGCGCGCCGTGTTGTCGTTTTACGTTTTTTTGTTGCCATGTTTCTTTGTTCCCCGCGTTTGTAGTAGACACACTATTTGATTTTATTATTGTACCACGCAGGGAAGAAAATGGCAAACCTATTGTTGTACAAAATCGGCCTTCATTTGCGTTCGATCTCTTTATACAGCCACGCCAGCGCATCCGAAAGCCCGCCCAGCTCGTCGATGAGCTTTTCCTTCACGGCCCGGCGTCCATCCAGCACGGTGCCCATGTCCATCACCAGCTCGCCGGTGTGGAGCATCAAGTCGGTGTAGCGTTTTTCGGTCATGCCGCTGTGGGCCGCTACGAAGCCGGTGATGCGCTGCTGCATCTGCTCAAAGCTGCGCATGGTCTGCGGCACCCCCAGAATGACACCGGAATGCCGCACCGGGTGCACGGTCATGGTGGCTGTGGGCACGATGAAGCTGCGCCGGGCGCTGACGGCAAGCGGGATGCCGATGGAGTGCCCACCGCCCAGCACAAGCGTTGCACTGGGTTTGGACACGCTGGCGATCAGCTCCGCCAGCGCAAGGCCTGCTTCCACATCACCACCTACCGTGTTCAGCAGTACCAACAGGCCCTCGATGCGAGGGTTCTCCTGCGCGGCCACCAGTTGTGGGATCACATGCTCATACTTCGTGGTCTTCTGGCCCTGCGGCGCTTCCGAATGGCCTTCGATCTGGCCGATGACGGTCAGGCAGTGGATCACATGCTCCCCGCGGGCCAGCGTGACCGTGCCCAGATCTTCGATCTCTTCCTTTTCCAGCCGACGCTCGTCGGTCAGCTGCGTTTCATCGTTCATATGCTTTCCTCCTGCGTTTTCTGTCAGCATTCCCCAGCCTGTGCCGGGCTATGCAGACCCGCTGCAGCAAAAAAGCGGTAACATTTCATAAAATTTTTTTGAGAATGATTTGACATTCTCCATCGGTGCAGTATACTTTAAATAATTGATTGTAATATCTGCAATATGAACCCGTAAACGGATCGGGGTTTCTCTGCGCCGCATCTGTAAAGCAGGCAGCTGCGGCAAGTACTGCGATAGAGCGAAAGGAGAAAGTATTCTATGAACACCCCTGCAAAGGCTTCACTTCCCGTTATCAAGCGTCTTCCCAAATATTACCGCTATCTGCGCTCTCTGCAGGTGGACGGCATCAACAGCATTTCTTCCCGCGAGCTGGCTGCTCAGATGGGCACCACCGCTTCGCAGGTACGGCAGGACTTCAACTGCATCGGCGATGTGAATGGCCGGCAGGGCATCGGCTACTCGGTGGAAAACCTGCTCTCCATTCTGGAAGGCCTGCTGTTCGGCAACGGTGACCGCCTGCCCACCATCCTGATCGGCTGCGGCCGTCTGGGCAAGGCAGTGAGCCGCTTTATCACCACCGATACCAACGGCTACCGCCTGATCGCCGCCTTTGATGTGGCACAGAGCGAGGTAGGCAAGGAGATCAGCGGCATCCAGATCCGCCATATCGACGAGCTGGAGTCTTTCTGTGCCGAGCATCACCCCAAGGTCGCAGTGCTCTGTGTGCCCCGCGACGGTGCGGAACAGGTCAGCGGCCGTCTGGTGGATCTGGGCATCGAGGGCTTCTGGAACTTCTCCCACTATGACCTCTCTGTGCCGTATCCCGATGTGGTGGTGGAGAACGTCCATCTGGGCGACAGCCTGATGAGCCTTGGCTACCGCCTGCGCAATCAGGCCTGAAGATACCTGTTATAAGGAACAAGAGTAATAAAAGGACCCTCTCAGGCTTTGACTGAGAGGGTTCTTCTGCAAGGAGAGTTTTTCAAATGGCAAAACTGTATTTCCGCTACGGCGCAATGAACAGCGGCAAAAGCACCGCCCTGATGCAGGTAGCCCACAACTACGAAGAACAGGGGATGCGGGTGCTGATCCTCAAGCCACAGGTGGACACCAAGGGCGGCGGTGAGCTGGTGAGCCGTCTGGGCGTGCGCCGCAAGGCTGATCTGTTGATCCCGCCGGAGACGGATGTGTTCGAGGCCGTGCGCACGGCCAACGCTGACGGTGCGCCGCTGGCCTGCGTGCTGTGCGACGAGAGCCAGTTTTTCACTGCGCAGCAGGCAGAGCAGCTGTTCATGGTAACTGTGGACCTGAACATTCCGGTGATCTGCTACGGCCTGCGGGCAGATTTTTCACTCAAAGGCTTTCCCGGCTCCACCCGCCTGCTGGAGCTGGCCCACACCATCGAGGAGATGAAGACTATCTGCACCTGCGGCCGCAAGGCCATCTGCAACTGCCGCAGGGTGAACGGCAGGTTCGTCTTTGAGGGCGAGCAGGTGGCCATCGATTTGGAAAACGATGTGCAGTACGTGAGCATGTGCCCCCAGTGCTACTTCAAGGCAAAACGCGCGTTCTACGCCGAAAAAGCTGCTTCGCAGGTCAAATAAGCTTGTATACAAGACTGTTGTGTTCAACGACACGGCAGTCTTTCTTTTTTCCCCGGCCCACAGGCGCTGTCCACGCAGCAGCGCAAAATATGTCGCTGTCGATGCTTCTTCACCCCCCAAAAGGGCGAAGAAGCACCGATTTTCACGCCTGCAGACCGGTGCCGGATGCCCGCTTCACGCGATTGATATATCAGAGTGCACATTTTTTGCACTATTGATATATCAGTTTGCAAGCCCGCATCCGGGCCATTTTAATGTGTTGCTCTGCCACAATGTATGCAACATTTCCATGTTCCGAAACCGGATGTTTACAAAATTATTGCAAAATTCGACGTTCCCCCTATGATACATCCCAGTTTTCTATGCAAAATGGCGAAATATACATGTTGCACAGTTTTTCGAGCCAAGTTTATTCATTTCAGCAAAGGCATCAATTCTCGCGTGAAAACAAGAGCAATATTTGTACGTTTTTTGTTTAGATATCTGCAATTTGCGTCTTTCTTTTTGGTTGTTGTTTTGTTATCATAATTGTATACAACGGGGTATGTGCAGAACCCCCGTTCGAGATGATGTTTTCTGTATTTAGGAGGAGAACAAAAATGAGCATGGCAATTTCTCGTCGTGATTTTATGAAGGTCACCGGCGCTGTGGGCGCTGCCGGCCTTCTGGCTGCCTGCGGCGGCAACTCTGCTGCATCCAGCTCTGCTGCTTCCACCGCTTCTTCCGCTCCCGCTGCTTCTGCAGACGAGAGCCTGGCACTGTCTGACGGCCCTGTTTCCATGACCATCAGCTGGTGGGGCGGCGACAGCCGTCACGAGGCTTACCAGAACGCCATCAAGGAGTTCCAGGCTGAGCACACCAACATCACCATTGAGCCCACCTTCGCCGCATGGTCCGGCTGGGAAGAGAAGATGGCAGCTGCCTTCATCGCTGGCAACGCACAGGATGTGTGCCAGGTGAACTGGAACTGGCTGTACAACTACTCTGCTGATGGCAGCAAGTTCGTGGATCTGAACACCGTTTCCAAGTTTCTGGATCTGACCCAGTGGGATGACGCTGCTCTGGATGCCTGCTACGTTGCAAACGCTCAGCAGTGCGTGCCTGTCTCCATGACCGGCCGTATCTTCTTCTGGAACATGACCACCTTCAACAAGGCTGGCATCACCGAAGTTCCCAAGTCTCTGGATGATCTGATGGCTGCCGGCAAGGCATTCAAGGAGAAGCTGGGCGACGATTACTACCCCATGCATCTGGGCGCATACGACCGTATGATCCTGATGGTGTTCTACCTCGAGTCCAAGTACGGCAAGGACTGGGCTGATCCCGTCACCTCTACCCTGAACTACACCGAGGACGAGATCGCTGAGGGCATCGACTTCATCAAGAGCCTGGTGGATGGCCACGTCATGATGAACCTGAAGACCTACTACTCCGCTAACTCCGATACCGCTACCCACCAGTCCAACGAGTGGATCACCGGTAAGATCGCAGGTATCTTCGAGTGGGATTCCGCTGCTTCCAAGTACTCCTCCGCTCTGGATGATGCCAACAAGGACGGCTTCACCGTTGGCGAAGAGATCAAGTTCGGCGACAACAACGGCGGCTTCTCCAAGGTCTCCATGGGTCTGGCTATCACCAAGACCAGCCAGTGCGTTGCTGAGGCTGCTACCCTGATCGACTTCCTGCTGAACAACGGCAAGGGCGCTGCCATCATGGGTTCCGAGTGCGGCATTCCCGCTTCCAAGGCTGGTCTGGCTGCTGCTCAGGAAGCCGGCGCTGTCAAGGATCTGGTTGCTGAGGCAAATGCAAAGGTCATGGCCTTCACCACCAACAAGCTGGATCCCCTGTTCGAGAACAACGACCTGAAGGCTTCCGGCACCGGCATCTATCAGGAAGTGTTCGACACCGTTGACTACGACGGCGTTTCCGGTGCAGACGTTGTTGACACCCTGCTGGACGGCATGGAGTCTGTTGGTTACACCATCGGCTAAGTTTTTCTTCAGAGTGCCGCTGTGTGCGGTGACGTACATATAAAGGGCACCCTTTGACCAAAACGGAGGGGCACCTGCCGCCCATACGGCAGATGCCCTTTTTTTGTCAGGAATATGTTACAAATTCTTGACAAAGCTGTATCCGGTCTGTTACCCCCTTCGTCCGTCTCATGCTCCGAAATTCCTTAAAAAGGAGGATTTCCCAGATGAAAGAAAGCAATGCTCCCGCCGTCGGGCGCACCCCGTTCCAGAAGTGGCTGGACAAATATCAGGGTCTGTTTTATCTGATTCCCTGGATCATCGGCTTCGTCGTCTTTAAGGCAGTTCCCTTTGGTCAGTCGCTGTACTACAGCTTCACCGATATGAACTTCTTCAAGAGCGGCACCCAGTTCGTTGGTCTGGCCAACTACATCACGGCCTTTACCACCACCAAGATCACCAAGGCGCTGCTCATCACCTTCAAGTACGCTTTCATTACCGTGCCTCTGAAGCTGGTCTTTGCGCTGTTCATCGCATACATCCTGAACTTCAAGATTGCATGCGTCAACCTGTTCCGCACGGTGTACTACATTCCCTCCATTCTGGGCGGCTCTGTTGCAATCGCCGTTCTGTGGAAGGCTGTGTTCAGCGTGGATGGCCTGCTCAACACCGTGCTGCGCGCTGTCACCTTTGGTCTGGTGCAGGGCCCCGAGTGGCTGTCTGACCCCAGCTACGCGCTGTGGATTATCTGCTTCCTGCGCATCTGGCAGTTTGGTTCCGCCATGGTGCTGTTCCTGGCCGCTCTGAAGGGTGTGCCTGCAGACCTGTACGAAGCCGCTACCATTGATGGTGCCGGCAAGTGGCGTCAGTTCTTCTCCATCACCGTTCCGATGATCACCCCCATCATCTTCTACAACCTGGTCACTCAGATCTGCCAGGCTTTCCAGGAGTTCAATGGCCCCTACATCATCACCAACGGCGGCCCCCGTGGTTCCACCACGCTGATCTCTCTGCTGGTCTACAACTACGCATTCAAGTCCTATGACATGGGTATGGCATCCGCTCTGGCATGGATCATGTTCATCATCGTCTGCATCCTGACGATCATTGCATTCACCAGCCAGAAGAAGTGGGTCTACTACTCTGACGAAAGGTAAGGTGACCAGTATGGGAATGAAAACATCGAACAAAATTGCAACCTTCTTCAAGTATTTTGTCCTGATCCTGGTCGGCGTTATCATGATCTATCCCCTGCTGTGGATGATCAGCGCTACCTTTAAGGACAACAGCGAGATCTTTGCAGGCATCAGCCTGTGGATCAAGCACCCCACTCTGGATGGCTACCGCGGCGCACTGAACAACTTCGGCGGTTCCATCAACATCCTGCAGGCCATGCTGAACACCTACAGCTACGTCATCCCCAAGGTGATCTGCACGGTGGTCTCCGCCTGTGTGGCTGCCTACGGCTTTGGCCGCTTCGATTTCCCCGGCCGTAAGTTGATGTTCAACATCATGCTGGCCACCCTGTTCCTGCCGCAGGTCGTTCTGAACGTGCCGCAGTACCTGCTGTACAACAAGTTCGGCTGGCTGGACAGCCCCTTCTATCTGGCTATCTGGGTGCACTGCGCATTTGCGACCGAGACCTACTTCGTCTACCAGCTGGTGCAGTTCATGCGCAATGTCCCCCGTGATCTGGACGAAGCCGCTGCCATCGACGGCTGCTCCTCCTTCCAGACCCTGTACAAGGTCATCGTGCCCATGCTTGGCCCCGCTCTGGTGTCCTGCGCACTGTTCCAGTTCATGTGGAGCTGCAACGACTTCATGGGTCCGCTGCTTTACGTCAGCACTCCCGGTAAGTACCCGATGTCCCTGTTCGTCAAGCTGTCCATGGACGGTGATACCGGTTTCGCATGGAACAAGATTCTTGCTCTGTCCCTCATCTCCATCCTGCCGCAGCTGATCGTCTTCTTCTGTGCACAGGACCAGTTCGTTGAAGGTATCTCTGCCGGTGCCGTCAAGGGCTAAGCCCTTTCCCCGCACAGCGTAAGATCATCTGATACAAACAAACACCCCCTGTGCCGTTCCCGTAGATGGTGCAGGGGGTGTTTCTTATTTCTTATGTCCTTTGCGGTACTGCAGTGGGCCGGTACCCATCACATCGCGGAACACCCGGCGGAAATGGGCGGCGCTGGCAAAGCCGGTCTGTTCGGCCACCGCACTGATGGAAAGCTCAGTCGTTTCCAGCAGCTTCTGGGCCGCTTCGATGCGGCGGTTGTTGATATAATCCACGATGGACTGGCCCGTTACCCGCCGGAACAAACGGCTCAGGTAGTAGGGCGAAAGATAAAACTGCGCCGCTACCTCGGTGAGGGAAAACTTCTGCCGGTAATTGGCCGCAAGGTAGGCGCAGATCCGCTCCACCGTTTCGTTGTGGGGACGCGCCACGGCGCTGCTCTCGGCAATGCACTCCTGCTCCACATAGTGCAGAATCAGCAGCAGGTACAGCGGGCCGGGGTAATCCTGCTCGGTGCTGGCGCTGGCCATCATTTCCAGCAGGGTACGGATGCGGCTCTGCCACTGCACCGGTGCATACAGCACTGTGCGCTCCCCGGGCGCAAACAGGCGGCCGAAATCCCGCCCGGCTGTGTTTTTCAAATCATGCAGCATCCCCAGCGGAAAGTGGCACCCCACGATCTGCGGCACGGCGCTGCCGGTCTGTGCAAAGCTGCAGCCGCCGGGGCCAAGCAGCACGGCGCTGCCGGGGTTTACCAGCACATTCCCGCTCTCGTATTCCAGCGTGACGCTGCCCTCCGACACCAGCAGCAGATAGCAGGTGTCCTCATCTGACGGCAGCTCGTAGCGGCCAATATTCAGGCGCAGGGTGGCTGCGGCCACTTTGCCGGTGATTTTTTCCCGTTCCGGTTTCATAAAAAATTCCTCATTTTTGTATTTTCCCCATCATACCACGCCTGCACCCTGCGGGCAAGACAAAACCATCAGGAGGTTCTCTCATGAATCTGTCGCTTATCCGTTCCATGACGCGCAGCGCTGTTTTCGAGCTGGAAAACGGCCTGTGCTATCGTCCGGCCCACCCGTTCACCGTTACCCTGAACGGCAAGACCGTCTACGAAGCCTGCCAGACCAACGTGTTCTCCCTGTTCTCCCTGCTGCCCGGTGCTGACTACACGGTGGGTGTGCAGGCCGAGGGCGAAAGCCTGACCTGCACCTTTACCACCGAGGCCGAGACCTTCTTTGTGGATGCTTCCCGCTACGGTCTGGTGGCCGACGGCACCACGGACAACACTCTCAAGCTGCAGGCGGCTCTTTCCACCTGCCCCAAGGGCGGCACAGTGTACGTGCCCGCAGGCCGCTACCGCACCTGCAGCCTGTTCCTGAAAAGCAACACCACCCTCTATCTTGAAAAGGGCGCTGTGCTGCTGGGCGACAACGACCGCACCCACTACCCCATCCTGCCCGGCGTGATCCCCAGCGAGAACGAGGTGGATGAATACTACCTGACCGGCTGGGAGGGCAACCCGCTGGACAGCTTTGCGGGTTTGTTGAACATCACGCAGGTGCACGATGTCGTTGTGACCGGCGAGGGCACGCTGGACTGCGATGCCGAGAACGGCGACTGGTGGGTAACGCCCAAGATCAAGCGCATCGCATGGCGGCCCCGCGCTGTGGCTGCTGTGGACAGCGAGAACATCTGCCTGCACGGCATCACGGTGCAGAACAGCTATTCGTGGACGATCCACCCCATCTTTGTCAAGCACCTTGACCTGCTGAACTTCAACATCAACAATCCTTACAATGCCCCCAACACCGACGGCATCGACCCCGAAAGCTGCGAGTATATCCGCATCATCGGCGTGAACATCCATGTGGGCGACGACTGCATTGCCATGAAGGCCAGCAAGGTATTCCTTGGCATGAAGCTGAAAAAGAGCTGTGAGCACACCGTTATCCGCAACTGCCTGCTGGACAAAGGCCACGGCGGCATCGTCATTGGCAGCGAGATGAGCGGCGGCGTGAAGGATATGGTGGTCACCCAGTGCCTGATGGACCACACCGACCGCGGCCTGCGCGTCAAGACCCGCCGCGGCCGCGGCAACACCGCCGTCATCGACGGGCTGGTGTTCCGCAACGTGGAGATGCGCGGTGTCAAGGCACCCTTCGTCATCAACATGTTCTACTTCTGTGACCCGGACGGCCACGGCCCCTATGTGCAGTGCCGCGATGCCATGCCCGTGGACGAGTACACCCCGAAGCTGGGCAGCCTGACCATGGAGGATATCGTCGCCACCGACGCTCAGTTCGCGGGATGCTACTTCGACGGCCTGCCGGAGCAGCCCATTGAGCGCGTTTCCATGAAGAACGTCACTATCACCTTTGACCCCAATGCCGAGGCCGGTCAGGCCGCTATGGCGGATAACCGCCCTCTGGTGAAGAAGCTGGCCATCTACGCCGAGAACGTCAAGGAGATCGACCTGCACAACGTGAAGATCGAAGGCTACGAGGGCGAACGCCTGCACTTTGCAAATGTCGGCCATTTTGAGGAGGACTAAACCCATGACCCATGAAGAAATTCTTACCATGCTGGGCGATTACGTGGACTACCTGATCGCCAATTCCAGCGCCGAAGCACCCATGTGGAACATCGAGAAGGTGCGCAGCGGCAAGCCCAACAAGTGGAACTACATCGACGGCTGCATGATCACGGCCTGCCTGAGCCTGTACAAGACCACCGGCGACGAGAAGTATCTGAACTTCTCCAAGAGCTTCATTGATTCCTTCGTTCAGGAGGATGGCTCCATCAAGACCTACGACCCCAAGGAGTACAATCTGGATAACGTGAATCAGGGCAAGAACCTGTTCACCCTGTACGATATCTTTGGGGATGAAAAGTACCGCAAGGCCATCGAGACCATCCGCAGCCAGCTGGCCACCCAGCCCCGCACCAAAGAGGGGAATTTCTGGCACAAGGACATCTACCCGTGGCAGGTGTGGCTGGACGGCACCTACATGGCCCAGCCCTTCTACATGGAGTACGAGACCCGCTTTAACAAGATGCAGGGCTGCATCGACAGCTACAAACAGTTCATGAATATCAAAAAGCACATGCGGGACGAAAAGACCGGCCTGTACTACCACGGCTACGATGAGAGCCGCCAGATGTACTGGGCCGACCCCGTCACCGGCTGCAGCCCCAACTTCTGGCTGCGTGCCATGGGCTGGTTCATGGTAGCCATGGTGGACGTGCTGGAGCGGATGGACGAGCAGCTGTACAACGAGTACCGCGGCATCATGGCAATGCTCAAGCAGACCATTGAGGATGTGCACAAATTCCAGGACGAGGAGACCGGCATGTTCTGGCAGGTGATGGATCACCCCGGCGTGGAGGGCAACTACCTCGAGACCAGCGGCACCGCTCTGTTTGCCTACGCGGTGCTCAAAGGCGTGCGTCTGGGCTACCTGCCCAAACGCATGGCCGCATGGGCCGAAAAGGCCTTCTACGGCACCTGCGACAAGTACCTTTCCAAGAACCCGGATGGCAGTCTGCAGCTGGACGGCATCTGTCTGGTGGCGGGTCTTGGCGGCAAGGATCACCGCGACGGCTCCCTGGCCTACTACTTCAGCGAGCCGGTGGTCTGCAACGATGCCAAGGGTGTCGGCCCGCTGGTGCTGGCTTACACCGAAATGATCGCACGCAAGTAAACTGCATATCGTGGGCGGGCAGCTTTCTTGCCGGACACGAGTCGGGCCATTCCATCGCCCGCGGGGCTGTTGCAAAACAGCGTCCCTTTAAAATGTTGAAAGCAGCCGCATTCACCGTACAAAACGGGCAGAATGCTGAAAACTCAAAGGCAAATCTCAAAAAAAAATGAGATAGGCAGCCCCTTTCGGGGAAGTCTATCTCATTTTTTCGTTGGGGCTGTTTTGCAGCAGCCCCTTCTCTATGAAAAGAGGTTCAACATGAATTCTCGAAGATGTCTTATCAGAACTTGAACAGGTTCACGATGCGCTGCCACAGGCGGGTAAAGATATTGCCTTCCTTCACCGTCTCAGTCTCGGCTGCAGTGGTGTCGGCAGCGGCCACAGTTTCAGCGGTCTTGTAGACGAACTTCACGCTGCTCTCGGCATCGTCCGGTGCACCGGCAAAGCTGGTGTAGTCGTTCAGGCGGTCGGTCATCTCGTCCAGCACGGTCTTCAGGCCATGGAGCTGATCCTGATCCAGCGCGCCGGTCAGCTTGGAGATGCCTTCCTCGTTGAACTGGTTCAGACCGTCGTTCAGCTGGCCAGCGCCGTCATTCAACTGACCTGCACCGGTGTTCAGGGTGTTCACGCCGTCATACAGGGTCTTGGTGCCTGCAGCCAGCTGTGCGCTGCCATCCTTTGCGGAGTGGGCACCGTCCGCAGCGGTCTGCACGCCTGCGGTGTACTGGTTCACGCTGGAAACAAAGAACTGGATCTGAGAAAGGCTGGTCTTCAGGGCGCGGACATCGGCCATATCCTGACTGTTCTCCACCTGATACTTCAGCTCGGCCTTGGCAGTGTTCTTGGCATCCTCGCTGGTCAGCAGCTGTACCAGACCGCACAGCATGGAGGGGTCGTAGTTCTGCATCAGCTTGAGGGCTGCTTCCAAATCGTGGTTCGTCTTGGTCGCAGACAGATACAGGGCCAGATCCAGCTGGCTGTCCTTGAAGCTGGGAGCCTGTTCCCACACGGTGCGCACGATCTTGCGGCGTCCGGCAGCGAGGGTCTTCTCGTTCATGGTGAGGATGTTGTCGATCACAGCCTCGTAGTTCGACCATGTCATGTCCTCGTCGATCAGGCCGCCTTCCTTCAGGGTCTTGTTGGCAGAAGCCAGCACACCGTCAGCCACCTGCTGCGCACCGGCGTTCAGTGCTGCATTGTTGGCGCTCAGGGTGTCCAGACCGTTGGTCAGCTGGCCAAGGCCGTCGTCCAGAGCGGCAGCGCCGTTGTTCAGGGTGTTGGCACCGTCCAGCAGGGCCAGAACACCGCTTGCCAGCTGAGAGGTGCCGTCCACCAGCTGGGAAGCGCCGTCCATGAGCTGGCTCATGGCATCGTTCAGCTGGTTGATGCCGTCGGTCAGGTCGTTGATGCTGCTCAGGTCGAACACGTTGCTCGTGCCCAGAGCGGCCGTGCTGGTAGCGCAGGCCACCATGACCTGCGGGCAGGTAAAGTCTTCCACATCGGCTTCCACAGTCACGGTGTCCTGCAGATAGTCTTCGATGCTGTCCACCTCATCGGGCAGCAGGCCGGACAGGGAATCCTTCACGCCCGGCAGGGTGACAAAGGCGGCAACGCTGCTTTTGGCGGCGCTTTCGATCATACCGTGTTCTGCGGTCACGTTGGAAGCATCCCCGCCCAGAATGACACCCACAGCGGTGATCAGCGGCGTGACGATGGTGCGGTCCTTGCCGTTCACGTTCACGGTGCCGGTCTCGTTGTTCTTCAGGTTGACGGTCACAGTCAGGTGGCCGCTCTTGCCAATGATGTCCTCAAGGGCGGCTTCCTGACCGTCCAGAGCGTAGGTCACCTTCACATCGATGGGCAGGGCCTTGTCGGTATTGCCCTTGTAGTAAACATCGGTGTCGCTGGTGTTCCACACCAGCTCTTCCCCGTTCTGGGTGAACTCGGCATCGCTCTCAGTGTTCTGGATGTCGGTCAGGGTGGTCTTGTCGGTGACGTTTGCAAGGCCGGAGGCGCTGTACAGGTGCTCGCTGACGGTGGTGCTCTTGATGGAGCCGTCGCCGTTCATCACAGCATAGACGGTCTCGGATTTGGAAAAGCTGCTCTTACCAGCTGCAAATGCGGGCATTGCACAGCCTGCGGCGAGGGTGAGAGCCAGCGCCGCACTGGCGAAACGAAGCGATTTTTTCATAACGTAATTACTCCTTTTCAGGCTTCTTGGCGTTGGCGGATTCGGGTACCATCCACTTGAGGGTGGTGTGGCGGATGATCCAGTCGCACAGCATCAGGGCTGCGGGCAGCATCACCAGAATGACCACCATGCTGATCAGTGCGCCGCGGGAGATCAGCAGGCAGATGCTCTTCAGCAGCTCCATCTTACTGATGGCAGCCACACCGACGGTGGCGGCAAAGAAGGTCAGGCCGCTGGTCAGGATGGACTGGCTGCAGTGCTCCAGCGACTGCTGGGCGGCTTCCTTCGGGGTGCGGCCAAAGGCGCGCTCCTCGTGGTAACGGGTGGTCATCAGGATGGAGTAGTCCACGGTAGCACCCAGCTGGATGGTGCCAATGACGATGCTTGCAATGAAGGGCAGCTGCGTACCGGTGAAGTACGGGATGCCCATGTTGATGGCGATGGCGGCTTCAATGCTGGCCACCAGCAGCGCCGGGATGGAAATGCTCTTGAAGGAAACGGCGATGATGACCAGAACGGCCATGATGGACCAGACGTTGACATTCTTGAAGTCCACATCTGCCACTTCAATCAGGTCCTTGGTCATGGCACCCTCGCCGGTGATGACGCCCTCGGGGTCATAGGTCTTGATGAGGTCGATCATCTCGGTGAGCTGGCTGTTGATGGCATCCGTGCCGGTCTTATAGGAGCTGTTGGCCAAAATCAGCTTGTAGCCGCCGGACTGCAGGATCTCCATGATGCTGTCGGGCAGCAGCTCGGTCTGGAAGCCCGGGCCGGTGATGGAATCCAGACTCACGACCTGCGTAATGCCATCCACGTCCTTGAGTTCATCGCACAGGTCGCTCACCTCGGTGGCAGTCAGGTCGTCATGCACCAGAATGAAGTGGCTGGTGGTCATGCCGAAGTCCTCGCCCAGCTTGTTGGTGCCCACGATGCCGGTCAGGTCCTGCGGCAGGGAGTCAAACAGGGTGTAGTACACCTCGGTCTTGTTCTGCGCGATGACAAAGGGGATGAGGATGAGGATAAAGATAACCACGATGGGCACCGAGTGATTGGAAACAAAATAGCTGAGCTTTTTCAGCTTGGGGATCACGGTGCGGTGCTTGTACTTTTCCACCCATTTATCAAAGGTAAGGATCAGGGAGGGCAGGATGACCACGGTGCAGATGACACCGAGGGCAACGCCCTTTGCCATGACAAGGCCGATATCGCGGCCCAGCGTCAGGCGCATGGCACACAGTGCAAGGAAGCCTGCAATGGTGGTCAGGCTGGAAGCGGAGATGGAGGTCATGGTCTTGCAGATGGCGCTGGACATGGCCTCCTCGTTGGAAGAGCGCAGTTCCTTCTCTTCCTGATAGCGGTGCAGCAGGAAGATGGAGAAGTCCATCGTGACACCCAGCTGCAGCACGGTGGCCAGTGCTTCGGTGATGTAGCTGATCTGGCCCAGAAAGATGTTGGTGCCGAAGTTGTACGCAATGGGGAATAAAAGACCCAGCATGAACAGCAGCGGGGTGATGGTGCTTTCCAGCGAAAGGAACAGCACCAGCAGGCTGGCACCCACGGCGATCAGGATGTACATGGGCATTTCCTGATTGACCAGTGCCTTGGTGTCCTGCAGGATAACGCTCATACCGCCGAAGAAGCAGTCCTTGCGCAGCAGCTTTTCGATCTGAGCGACGGCTTCCATGGTCTCGTCGCTGGCGCTGGGGGCGTCAAAGCGGACGATCAGCATGGTGGAATCGTTTTTGCCGAACATGAACTGCTGTACATCGGCGGGCAGCATCTCGGTGGGGATGCTGGGGTCGATCACATCGCTGAGCCAGAAGGTCTGGGTCACGCCGGGAACAGCCTCGATGTCCTTCTTCATGGCGATCAGTTCGTTTGTGGGTAAGCCTTCTACCGTGATCATGCCGGTGGAGGCCAGATGGAAATCGTCCTCAAGGGCTACCTCGCCGATCATGGAGTCCAGATCCTGCGGCAGGTAGGTGAGGATGTCATAGTTGATGCGGGTAGCAATTGCGCCGATTGCGGAAGGGATCAACAGCAGGAATGCTGCTGTTAAGATCAGCTTGCGCAACCGCACGATGCCCTGTGCGATCTTTTTCATGAGAACCCTCCATAGAAAATGGTTAAAAGCCTTAGTAAAATGACTGGTGGTCATTTCCAAGCAAACACTATTATAACCATGACAAACCGGGTGTCAAGTACAAAAATGACCAAAAGTCAGTTTTCTTATCAACTGCCTGAAATTGTATAGCTTTTTGGACTTGCACTATCGGAAAAGGACTGCTAAAATAATTGAGACAGCACGAATGAGCGAGAGAAAACAAGAGGAAAAGAGGAATCGTCAGGAAAAATGGGTACCGTGGAGGGCAAAAAGCAGGAGAAGCGCCGGGCGCTGCTGGAAGCAGCCTATGATCTGTTTCTGGAGCGAGGTGCCGCAAAAACCAGCGTGGAGGACATCACCAGCCGGGCCAAGGTGGCCAAGGGCACCTTTTATCTGTATTTTCAGGATAAGGGTGCGGTGATGCAGGCGCTGCTGGGCCGGGTGAGCTACCAGCTGCTGAGCGACGCGTGCGAAGCGGTGGAAAAGCAGACAGAGCTCGAAAACTTCCCGGACAAGATGGTGGCGGTGATCGACCATATCATCGAAGCGCTGCGAAAGGACACGCTGGTGCTCAAGTTTCTGGAGCACAACTTCATCTGGCCGGGGCTGGATCAGATCGAGGCCAGCCGCGAAGCCGAGCCGCTGATGCGCAAGCTGCTGAACGTGGTGCTGACCAGCCCGGAAATGGCCGGCCGCACCGAGCGGGAGATCTACCAGCGTATCACGGCACTGGGCAGCATGTGCATGTCGGTGTGCTATTCCAGCGTGCTGGAGGGCAAGCCCGATGACATCGAGGCCATGAAGCCGGTGCTGTACGATATCGTCCGCAGGTCGCTGAAGGTGGAAAAATAAAAAATCACAGAAAAGTATTGCTTTTTTGCACAGGCTGTGGTAAACTATTCAAGTCGATATGACTTATGGACGGTTAGCTCAGCTGGTAGAGCATCTGCTTGACGTGCAGGAGGTCACAGGTTCGAGTCCTGTACCGTCCACCATACAGTTCGTACTCGAACCCGATTCTTTATGAAAAAGGGTTCGGGTACGTTTTTTGTTTACAGGAGGTTCTGCGGAAGGACTACTCGGAACGGTAAACAGGAACGAGTAAAAGCAGGGTATCACCATGAAGGTGGTGCCCTGCCTTTTGCTTTGCATCAAGTTCGCAGTCTGAGAACTTGATACTGTCTATCCCCCTATCCTGTGCGTTTCGGGTCAATCGCTGCGTACGTCCGTACACAGTCCGTACGCACGTACGCAGGAAAAAGGGAAAGTTCTGGCATATAGGGGGTAGTCTTTCGGTTGGCGGTATGGTATACTCGGCTCAGAAAATGGTATCGCCACACTGAAATAAAAAGGCTGAAAGGAGCTAAAGATGGATTTTTTGGTTATGCGTGTCTTTGTGAAAATCTGGTGGATTTTCCCCTTTGTCTTTGTGTTTTCTTTGCTTTTCGCAATTCGGGAAACGGTCAAAGATGGTCCAAATGATTTGAAGTATGCTTTGGCTGCGGCGGTCAGCCTGTTTATTCTGGTTGCAGTTTGTATGCCGTATTATAGTTACTACTAAGCAGGGTTTGGGGCAGGCACGCCCCAACAAGAGCACTTCGGAAACTCGACAGAGTTTGAGAAGTGAAGTCCCGGATGGGCAGAAAATTTTCAAGAATTGAAAATTTGTGGCCACGGGACGATTCTTGCCTGCTATGTTTTCCATCGACATTCTTGCCTGCTATGTTTTCCATCGACATTCTTGAAAATTTTCCGCAGTTTCGTTATCTCTCCTGAAAGGTGTTCTTGCTATGGATATTGAAGTCAAACGGATGTCCTCTACGGCCATTGAAATGCTTGACCAGCTCAGCGCTGTCTGCAAACAGTTCGGTGTGGACTATTATGCAGCTTCCCAGAATCAGCGTGATTTGCTGGACAGCATCGCCCTGCATGAGTATCAACTCAGAAAAGCTCATGAGCAGGGGTTGAAACGCGCAGATGTTCCGCCATTTCTTGGCTTGAAGCGCACCGAACGCAGCAACGAGATGCCTGCATAAAGTTTCGAGTGCTGTGGACAATGCTCCACCAAAACAACCCGACTCATTCGAGTCGGGTCTTTTTGTTTTGGTGGACGGTACAGGGCTCGAACAGGGCGGCTCTGCGCTTTCCAGCCTGCAAATTTCACTTTATCGGGAGTGTTCTTTACTTGGCGGGTGTGATATACTCGGCTTAGTTCAACAAATCGGAATTTGAGGAGATAGACTAGTGAGAACATACGAGAATAAAGATGAACTTAAGAACGAGATAAATAAAAGTTTTGCAAAGTACATTTCAGAATTTGATATTATTCCGGAATCATTAAAAGATAAGAGAGTTGAGGAAGTTGACAGAACTCCAGCAGAAAATCTTGCTTACCAGGTTGGCTGGACAACTCTTGTTCTTAAATGGGAATCAGACGAAAGAAATGGTCTTCATGTCAAGACTCCTTCGGATGATTTCAAGTGGAATCAGCTTGGCGAATTATATCAATGGTTTACAGATACATATGCTTATCTGTCGTTGCAGGAGTTGAAAGATATGCTGAGAGAGAATATTAATTCGATTTATGAAATGATTGACTCATTAAGCGACGAAGAGTTATTCGAGCCACATATGAGAAAGTGGGCCGATGAATCAACCAAAACAGCAGTCTGGGAAGTATACAAGTTTATACATGTTAACACGGTTGCTCCGTTCGGAACATTCAGAACTAAGATTAGAAAATGGAAAAAGATAGCACTATAACTTCCAGTTTGCCGTACTCGTTTCCAGCAGGGTTTGGGGCTCCGCACGCCCCAACAAGAATCATCAGCCTTGCGCCCGTAGTCATTTTGTGATGCAATATTCCTGACAGGAGATGTCCCGTCTGGTGTTCTATCGCGTCAACGATGAAAGCAAGAGCGTGGAAATCCACCGTGTGCTGCGAGGTACGTGGAATCTGCCGCAGTATCTGGAATAAATTCAGGTTCGCCTGCCCTTGGCAGTGCACTGCCGCAAAAGTCCTCAGACGGCTGTCTGGGGATTTTTTATTTGTGGGGGGACGGTACAGGATGGGAACCGCATCTGTTTTCCCCACAAGGTTTTCCATTGCATTTCATAGAAAAGTGTGTTTCAATAAAAAGAGCCATACGGCGATCAGACGCAGTGAGAAGGTGGGTGCAGGATGTTCAAAATTGCGATCGTAGAGGATCAGGAAGAAACACGGGAAAGCCTGAACCGGTTCGTCCGGCAATATGCGCAGGAGCAGGGCCTGCAGGTGGAGATTAGTCTCATCACAGACGGTGCCGAGATCGCAGAGCACTATACGCCGGGATTCGACATCATTTTTATGGATGTGGAGATGCCACGGCTGGACGGTTTTGGAGCGGCCGAAGCCATCCGGGCCGTGGATGCGGATGTGGTGCTGGTCTTTGTGACCAACATGGCACAGTATGCCATCCGGGGCTACGAGGTAGATGCACTGGATTATGTGCTGAAGCCGGTGAACTATTATCAGTTCTGCACCAAGCTTTGCCGCGCCATCCAGCGGGTGCAGCGGCGCAGAGGCGGGCAGGTGGTGCTGCAGCTGGCGGGCGGCGGCATCCAGCTGCTGGACACCGCTGATATCTATTATCTGGAGACCCACAGCCGGATGCTGTACTATCACACCTCCAAAGGCGAGTTCGCGGCACGCGCCAGCCTGCAAAGTGCCGAAAAGCAGCTTGCCGAGTATCATTTTGTCCGCTGCAACCAATGCTATCTGGTCAATCTGGCCTACGTCAAGGGCATTGAAAACGACTTTGCCCTTGTGAGAAACGACCGGCTGGAGATCAGCCGACGGCAGCGTACGGCCTTTCTTACCGCAGTAGCGTCCTACATGGGAGGTGTGCTGTGACCACATCCCTGCTGAACAGCCTGCTCCGGGCGCTGCTGCGCTGGGGCGCGGCGCTGGTCTTTTGTCTGCCTTTGCGGCATCGCACCCATTTCTGGGCGCGTGCCTGCGGGATGCTGTTCCCGCTGCTTTTGCTGGCGCAGCTGCTGGACCCTCTGGCACAGTCCACAACACTGTGGCAGCAGCAGCTCCTGCTGCTGGTACTTTACGTTTCCTTTTTTGCACTGCTGGGCGGGATGATCTATCTGTGTACGGATATCAATAAAAAAGGTGCCCTGTACTGCGCAGTATGGAGCCTGCTCATCGCGCAGTGCGCTTACGAGGGCTGGTGCTTTCTGGAGCTGCAGTTTACCCGGTATGGACACCCGCTGAACATGGCTTCCCCTTGGGCGGTTCTGGTACAGCTGCTGTCCGGGGCGGGATTCTTTGCGGCGGTGTACATCCTGCTGGCACGGCAGCTTCCTTATAAAGGAGAATACCACATCGGGCCCCGGCAGCTGTTCAGTGCGTTCTTCATTGGCATCCTGTTCATGGTGCAGGCAGCCGTGCTGGACAATGCCCGCGCCGAACATACTCCGCCGAGCCTTGCCGTTACCATTCTGATCGGGCAGTTCTATTTTATCACCCTGCTGTATTTCCAGAGCGAGCTGTTCAAGAAGTCTGCCCTGGAAAAAGAGATGAGTGAACTGAACCTGCTGTACGAGCGTCAGCGTCAGCAATATCAGGTGGCCCGTCAGAACGTGCAGATCATCAACAAGCGCTGCCATGAGCTGAAGGTGCAGATCGCCAATCTCCGCAAGCTGTCGCCCGAAGCGGTACCACAGGAGCGCATTGATGAGGCCGAGCGCGTGGCCCGCCTGTATGACGCGAACCGCAACACCGGCAACGAGGTGCTGGATGTGGTGCTGACCGAGAAGAGCCTGCTGTGCGAGTCCCGGGGCATCCAGCTGAATGCTGTGGCAAACGGCAGTTGTCTGGGCTTTTTTGAAGCGGGGGATCTGTACGCATTGTTTGCCAATGCGCTGGATCACGCCGTGGAAAGCGCCGTGCAGGTCTCCCGGCCGGAGTGCAGGGTCATCGATCTGCTGGTCTGTGTGCGGCAGGGTTTTGTGGTGGTGAACATCATCAGCCCGCTGCGCCCGCCGGAACAGCAGGCAAACCGCTCTGCACAATACGAGCTGAAGGTGATCCGTCGCATCGTGCAGAAGTACAAAGGCACTTTGACCTTGGAAGAGCAGGGCGAGTTTTTTGCGGAAAAGATCATCTTTCCGCTGCAAAAATAAGTTAAAAAAACGGCAGCCGCCGCAGAAGTTCCGGAAACGGAAGGACTGCGGCGGTTTTCTTTTTGCGGTTTGTTGGATACATCTGCTTGTGAAAAACTTACAAATATATCAGTTCACATTTGGCAGTCCAAAACCGAATATGCACGCAAAACGACCGATTTTCGCACGCATCTTGCGAAATACGGCCACTCTGATAAAATAATGACAAAGAGCAGAAAACGAAAAAAATCACTGTACCACAGCAAAAACAGGAGGAATCGGATGCGTAGTATTGCAAAGCTCATGGAGGACTGGCAGTTCACCGGCCCGAACGGCGTTACCACCGTCGTAGAGCTGCCCCATACATGGAACGCCAAGGACGGTCAGGACGGCGGCAACGATTACTGGCGGGGCTGCTGCACCTACTGCACCCGCTTTGCAGCACCGGTGTACGACCCGGCACAGCAGCAGGTGTGGCTGCAGTTCGAGGGTGTCAACGCCAGCGCCGCCGTGCTGCTGAACGGTCAGCAGCTCTGCACCCATGACGGCGGCTACTCCACCTTCCGGGCAGAGGTCACGGAGCTGCTGCAGGCAGAGAACCAGCTCACGGTGCGGGTGGACAACAGCGTCAACGACCGCGTTTACCCCCAGAAAGCGGACTTCACCTTCTACGGCGGCATCTACCGGGATGTGAGCCTGCTGGTGGTGAACAAAAACCACATTGCGCTGGGGCACTTTGGCGATACCGGCGTGAAGATCACCTCCACCCTGAAAGAGGGCAGCGCCGACATCCGGGTGGAAACGCTGGTGGAAGGCAGCGGCACCGTGACGGTGGAGCTGCTGGATGCCGAGGGCCGCACCGCTGCAAAGGGCGAGGGCGAAAATACTTTCCTCCATCTGGATGCTCCCCACCTGTGGAACGGCGTGAAGGACCCATACCTGTACACCTGTGTCGTCCGCTTGATGCAGGACGGCAAGCCGGTGGATGAAGTGACCACCAAGGTGGGCCTGCGCAGCTTCTCTGTAGACCCAAAGAAGGGCTTTTTCCTCAACGGTAAGCCCTACCCTCTCCACGGTGTGTCCCGCCATCAGGACCGCAAGGGTCTGGGCAACGCCATCACCCGGGAGATGCACGATGAGGACATGGCGCTGATCCGGGAGCTGGGTGCAAACACCGTCCGGCTGGCGCACTACCAGCACGACCAGTATTTCTACGACCTGTGCGACCAGTACGGCATGGTGGTCTGGGCAGAGATCCCCTACATCTCCGAGCATCTGCCCAATGGCCGGGAAAATACCATCAGCCAGATGAAGGAGCTCATCCACCAGAACTACAACCACCCCTCCATCGTCTGCTGGGGCGTGTCCAACGAGATCACCATTTCCACCAAGGATAAGGCCGATATGCTGGACAATCACCGGGTGCTCAACGAGCTGTGCCACAAGCTGGACCCCACCCGCCTGACCACGCTGGCCTGCTACGCCGTGTGCGGCCCCTTCAACCCGGTGGCGCACATCACCGATCTGGTGAGCTGGAACCTGTATCTGGGCTGGTATGTGCCGGGCCTGTTCCTGAATGACCTGTGGATGGACTTTTTCCATCTGGTGTACCCCAACCGTCCGCTTGGCTTTTCCGAGTACGGTGCCGAGGGCATGCCCAACCTCCACAGTGCCCACCCCCGCCGGGGCGACCACACCGAGGAATATCAGGCCAAGTACCACGAGTATATGCTGAAGTGCTTTGACCGCCACCCGTGGCTGTGGGCGACCCATGTGTGGAACATGTTCGATTTTGCAGCCGATGCCCGGGATCAGGGCGGCGAGCCGGGCATGAACCACAAGGGTCTTGTCACCTTTGACCGCAAGACCAAAAAGGACAGTTTCTACCTCTATAAAGCATGGTGGAGCGAGGAAAACTTCGTCCACATCTGCTCCAAGCGGTTCACCGACCGTACCGAGAAGGAGATCGAGGTCAAGGTCTACTCCAACCAGAACACCGTCGCCCTGTATGCGGACGGCAAAAAGCTGGCAGAGCAGACCGGCGAGCACATCTTCAGGTTCCGCGTGCCGCTGCATGGCAAGGTGGAGCTGAAGGCCGTTGCAGGCGACTGCATCGACACCGCATCCTTCCGCAGTGTGGCAGAGCCGAACCCCAGCTACAAGCTGGTGAAGACCAAGTCCAAGAGTGCAAACTGGGTCTGAACAAGGACATCCCGCTGTCTGGCGGTTGTTATACATGAAAAGGAGGAGAACCAATGAATCCCAAGAAACCCAAAGTACGTTTGTGGTCGGTGCTCACTGCGCTGACGGCGATTTTGACCATCGCCGCCATCGTGGGCAACATGATCGCAAATCAGTACGCCACCACCCTGAACGTTGCTCTGAATGCATCGACCTATAAGATCATCAAGGGCGACACCACGGAAGATACCGAATACTTCAAAGCGGGCTTTGCTTCCGACGAAGAGCGCGAGGCTTATGAGGCTGAGCTGTGCGCCACCGTTGAGGCCGAGGGCGCTGCCCTGCTGAAGAACGACAACGCTGCCCTGCCGCTGGCAGGCAGCGCCAAGGTCAGTCTGTTCGGCCATGGCTCTGTGGATCTGATGTACGGCGGCACCGGCTCCGGTTCCGTGGATACCAGCAAGGCTCCCAACCTGAAGGAAGCGCTGGAAGCTCAGGGCATTCAGGTCAACCAGACGCTGTGGGATCTGTACAAGTCCGACAGCATGATGAAGAACTACAGCCGCATTACCCCGGCCTCCATCTCGGATACGCTGGAAGCAAACACCCAGTACGCTGTCAATGAAGCTCCGTGGAGCGCACTGTCCAGCGCCGAGAGCAGCTTTGCCGAGTACGGCGATGCTGCCATCGTGGTGTTCTCCCGCTCCGGCGGTGAGGGCGCAGACCTGCCCAGCGGCACCAACGGCACCAACGACAGCTGGATCTCCGGTTCCGAGGGCAGCGGCAACTATCTGGAGCTGTCCGCAGAAGAGATCGAGCTGCTGAAGAACCTGAAGGCACTGAAGGACAACGGCACCTTCAAGTCCATCGTCGTCCTGATCAACAGCTCCAACGCACTGGAGATGGACTTCCTCAACCCCGCCATCTGCGGCGAGGACTACGGCATTGATGCCGCCATGTGGATCGGCGATGTGGGCCAGACCGGCATCAACGGTGTGGGCCAGCTGCTTGCCGGCACTGTGACCCCCTCCGGCTCTCTGGTGGACACCTATCTGTACGACAATCTGGCAAACCCCGCCATGTACAACTTCTACACCCAGGCCTACCCCAACGCAGCAGAGTATGACCTGCTGACCGAGGGTGCAGACGTACAGGGCATGTACAGCGTCTATCAGGAAGGCATCTATCTGGGCTACCGCTACTTCGAGACCCGTTACGAGGATGTGGTCATGGGCACTGCCAAGGCAGGCGACTATGACTGGGCCACCACCGTTGCCTATCCCTTCGGCTACGGCGACAGCTACACCACCTTCGCTTACAGCAACTTCAATGTGACCGAGTCTGACGATGCCTTCACCGTCACCCTGAAGGTCACCAACACCGGCAAGACCTATTCCGGCAAGGAGACCGTGCAGGTCTACTTCCAGTCTCCCTACACCGACTACGACAAGGCAAACGGCATCGAGAAGGCCGCTGCAGAGCTGTGCGGCTTTGCCAAGACCGATGTGCTGGCTCCCGGCGCTTCCGAGGATGTGACCATCACCGTGAAGAAGAGCGAGCTGCGCACCTACGACGCAAACAACGCCAAGACCTACATTCTGGATGCCGGTGACTACTACTTCACCGCTGCTACCGATTCTCACAACGCTGTCAACAACATCCTTGCTGCCAAGGGCTACACCGTGGCCGGCACCAATGGCCGCATGACCGAGGACGGCGATGCTTCTCTGGTCTGGAAGTGGACCAACAAGGCACTGGATGCCACTGCCTACGCCACCAGTGCCAACGGTACTGCCATCACCAACCTGTTTGATGAGTCCGACCCCAACAAGAGCAGCGATGCTCCCGGCAGCGTGACCTGGATGAGCCGCTCCGACTGGACCGGCACGGTTCCCACCCAGCCTGCAGCTCTGACCGCCAACGAAACGCTGGCTGCAGATCTGGCCTTTACCCAGTACGACGGCACCGAGGCCGACAGCGTCGAGATGCCCACTCTGGGTGCCAAGAACGGCCTGACCCTCGCTTCCATGATCGGCAAGGGCTTCGACGATCCCCAGTGGGAGACCCTGCTGGATCAGCTGACCTTCGATGAGATGGTCAACACCATCACTCTGGGCTTCCACAACACCGCAGCGGCTGCCTCCATCGGCAAGACCGCTACCAAGGACGAGAACGGCCCGCAGGGCCTGACCGCTGCCCTGACCGGCGGTGCATCCGCGATGTGCTACACCTCCGAGGACGTCATGGCTGCCACCTTCAATGTGGACCTGATCAACGAAGTGGGCAAGTGCATCGGTGAGGACTGCCTTGCCATGGGTTACTCCGGTCTGTACGGCCCCGGCATCAATATGCACCGCACCGCCTACTCCGGCCGTAACTTCGAGTACTACGCCGAGGATCCCTTTGTGGCCGGCACCATCTGCGCTGCCGAGGTGCAGGGCATCCAGTCCAAGGGCGTGTATGTCTACCTGAAGCACGTTGCCCTGAACGACTCCGAGACCAGCCGCCGTGGTGTCAACACCTGGCTGAACGAGCAGACCGCCCGCGAGATCTATCTGGAAGTGGCCGATAAGGCCATCACGGATGGCGGCGCATGGTGCGTGATGACCGGCTTCAACCGCTGGGGCGCAACCTGGTGCGGTGCCAACGCCAACCTGCTGAACGGCTTCCTGCGCGAGGAGCTGGGCATGCGCGGCATGTGCATCACCGACTTCTCCGGCTCCAGCCAGTACATGGATCTGGTGGACGGCCTGATCGCCGGTTCTGACATCTGGGACAGCCCGATGCCCAAGATCCACACCACCAAGGCTGCCAACTACGAGAACGATGCCTACATCGTGGCCCAGATGCGCAATGCAATGCATCACATCCTGTACACCGTGGTCAACTCCAACGCCATGAACGGCTGGTCTGCAAGCGATACGCTCAAGACCGTGCTGCCCTGGTGGCAGACTGCGATCTATGCACTGATCGCCGTGCTGGCTGTGCTGACCGTGCTGTGCGCATGGCAGCTGAGCAAGGCCCTCAAGCGCAAGAAGGAGATGGCAGACACCGCTCCTGCTGTTGACCAGAAGTAATTCCGGTCTGCACGATCCCTGACCCCATGTTACGGCAGCCTGCCCCCAAGGCGGGGCGGGCTGCCGCTTTTTATCAAAGACAAAAGGAGAGACCGCAATGGGCGAACAAAAAACAACGGCGTCGAGTGTGAACCGCGCCAAAACCTACCAGCTGGTGCTGTTTCCGCTGAACAACGGCGCGACCAACGTGTACTATGTGCTGGTGCTTTCCTACATCGCGACCTTCGGCAGCAAGGTGCTGGCCCTGAGCATGCTGTTTGCTTCGGTGATGGTCACCGGCATGCGTCTGTTTGATGCCGTCACCGACCCCATCATTGGTGCCCTCATGGACCGCACCAACGGCAGGTTCGGCAAGTTCCGGCCCTTCATGGTCATCGGCAACCTCATCATGGCAGCAAGCATTCTGGTGCTGTACTGCCTCACCCCGCTCATCCCTGCCAGTGCCATGGGGCTGCGCTACGCTGCGTTCGTTGCCCTGTATGCCGTGTGGGTCATCGGCTACACCTTCCAGACCAGCTGCACCCGCTCCGGCCAGACCGTGCTGACCAATGACCCCAAGCAGCGCCCCCTGTTCACCATCTTCAACACGGTGGGCAGCCTGCTGGGCATGGGTGCCATGCAGTTCTTTGCCCCCATCCTTGCCAAGAACTATGAGGGCGGCTACGCTTCCGCCGGGTTCTTCCGCACGCTGGCTCCTGTGGGCATCGTCATCTCCATCCTGCTCACCCTGCTGGCTGTCATCGGCATCTGGGAGAAGGATCAGCCCAAGTACTTTGGCATCGGCGGCGAAAAGACCGAGAAGATCAAGGTGCGGGAGTACATCCAGATCATCAAGAATAACGATCCCATGCAGCGGCTGATGGTGGCCGGTGCAGGCTGCAAGCTGGCACTTTCCATCGCCACCAACACCACCGTGCTGTGCATGCTGTACGGCTGCATGATGGGCAACTACGATGGTCTGTACCTGCCCATGATGGTTCTGGGCTATGTGTGCAGCGTGCCCTTCTTCCTGCTCACCGTCCGCACCAGCCAGAAGGAGGGCCAGAAGGCCAGCCTGATGAAGTACGTCAGCGTGGCGCTGGTGTGCTATGTGGGCGTGCTGGTGCTGCTGCTGCTCTGGGGCCGCGGCGATGCCTTCACACTGTCCATTCTGGGCGAGAACGGCCTTTCCATCAACCTGTACACCATCCTGTTCATCGCCTTCTTCGGCATCGGCTACGGTGCTTACTACGCCACCGCCGATATGCCCATCCCCATGGTGGCCGACTGCTCCGACTACGAGACCTACCGCAGCGGCAAGTATATCCCCGGCATCATGGGCACCCTGTTCAGTCTGGTGGACAAGCTGGTGTCCAGCCTGTCCGCTACCGTTGTGGGCATCGCGGTCAGCTTTGTGGGCCTGCAGAGCCTGCCCACCCAGTATGACCCCTACACCCCGGGCATGAACTGGGTGGTCATTGTGCTGTTCTGCATCATCCCCATGGTGGCATGGGCGGCTACCCTCATTGCCATGAAGGGCTACACCCTGACTGGTGCCAAGATGAAGGAGATCCAGGCTGTCAACGCCTGCCGCCGCGATGCAGTGGCCAAGGGCATGAAGCTGGAAGAAGCCATGGACAAGTGGCAGACCATGGATCAGCTGCCGGCGGAATACCGGAACTGAGACGCTGTATGGAACTGAATACCGATCTCACCGGCAAGGTGGCTGTCGTCACCGGCGCAAGCGGCACGCTGCTGCCCACGCAGGGGGTCTGGCGTTCGAGTTCCTAATTCTCCACCACAAAAATCCTCAGACATTCGTCTGGGGATTTTTTGTTTGGCGGCGGTACAGGACTCGAACTATTTCTCCCCGGATACAGGCAAAAAACGAACAAAGGCAGGGTACCACCATGAGGGTGGTATCCTGCCTTTTGAATCTTTGTGTGGAAAAACTGCTTACAGCAGAGGGATGCCTGCCTTGGCGCAGGCTTCGCGGGTGGCTGCGTCCCAGACGCTGGCCTGCACTTCGCCAATGTGGGCGCTGCCCAGCAGCAGCATGCACAGGCGGCTCTGGCCGATGCCGCCGCCGATGGAGTAAGGCAGCTCACCGTTCAGTACGGCCTTGTGGAAGGGCAGGGCTCGGCGGTCGTCGCAGCCAGCCATGGTCAGCTGCTTGTCCATGCTTTCAGGGCTGACGCGGATGCCCATGCTGCTCAGCTCATAGCTGCACTGCAGCGGGTCGTTCCAGAACAGCAGGTCGCCGTTCAGATCCCAGTCGTCGTAGTCGGGGGCACGTCCGTCATGGGGCTTACCGCTCTTCAGCGGAGCGCCGATCTTCATCAGGAAGGTGGTGCCGTGCTCCTGCACAAAGGCGTTCTCACGCTCCTTCGGGGTCAGGTCCGGGTACTGGTCCTCCAGCTCCTGCGTGGTGATGAAGGTGACGTTGGGGCTGTGCAGCGGCAGCTCCTGCAGCTGGGGGAACATGGCGTGCAGGTTCATCTCGGTGGCGCAGACAGCGGACACGATCGAGCGCACCACGCTCTTGAGGTAAGCCTCGTTGCGGTCTTCCAGACGGATCACCTTTTCCCAGTCCCACTGATCCACATAGATGGAGTGCAGGTTGTCCAGATCTTCGTCGCGGCGGATAGCGTTCATATCGCAGTACAGGCCCTTGCCCACACGGAAATCGTAGTCCTTCAGGGCCTTGCGCTTCCACTTTGCCAGTGACTGCACCACCTGTGCCTCAATGCCGCTTTCCTTGATATCAAAGGTGACCTTGCGCTCAACACCGTTCAGGTCGTCGTTCAGACCGGTGGATGCTTCCAGAAACAGTGGAGCAGACACGCGGTACAGGTTCAGTGTGGCGCACAAGGTGTCGGCAAACAGACGCTTGACCGTACCAATGGCGCGCTGCGTGTCGTACAGGTTCAGCGCGGGCGTATAGTTTGCCGGGATGATGGTTTTGCTCATAACAAAATACCCCTCTTCTATTGGATTCCGGCCCTGATCTCCCAGTACAGGGCACGGCTTTTGAACCGGAAAATACTTGTTTCATTATGGCATATTTTTTTAAGAAAGTAAAGTGAGAAGACAAAAAAAGGGGGCTGCCGGTAAGGCAGTCCCGTTTCCGCAGTGAAAAGGGCGGCTTTGCATCAGCCGAAAAGCCCCTTCAGCAGGATCAGCAGCACTTTTACAAAATCGCCGGTGCCCAGCAGCTTGTACAGAGAGATCAGAGTAGATAACATGAATGTTTTGCTCCTTTTTTGCAATTTCGGGACAAAATGCCCGGCATGCATGGAATACGGCTGGGCAGAGCAGCGGATTGCAGGAAAAAATTGGGAGAAAACAAAACGGCACCCGTGCCGCTGCAAAAGCAGTACGGGTGCCGGAAGATCAATTGGTTTTCAACAGCTTCAGCGCTTTACGTTGAAAGCTGCCATGCCGGGGTAAACGGCGCTGCCGCCCAGCTGCTCCTCAATGCGCAGCAGCTGGTTGTACTTTGCAACACGCTCGGTACGGCTGGGAGCACCGGTCTTGATCTGGCAGGTGTTCAGCGCCACGGCCAGATCGGCAATGGTGGTGTCCTCGGTCTCACCGGAGCGGTGAGAGCTGATGGCGGTGTAACCGGCCTTGTGAGCCATCTTGATGGCTTCCAGAGTTTCGGAAACAGAGCCGATCTGGTTCAGTTTGATCAGGATCGCGTTGCCTGCACCCAGCCCGATGCCCTTGGCCAGACGCTCGGTGTTGGTCACAAAGAGGTCGTCGCCCACCAGCTGGACCTTGCCGCCCAGCTCGCGGGTCATCTCCTGCCAGCCTTCCCAGTCCTCTTCATCCAGACCGTCCTCGATGGAGATGATGGGATACTTTTCCACCAGACTCTTCCAGTGTGCGATCAGCTCGCTGGAGGTGAACTCGGTGCCGGCCTTGGGCAGCTTGTAGAAGCCCTTGCCCTTGGGGCTCTTCCACTCGGAGGACGCGGCATCCATAGCCAGCATGAAGTCCTTGCCGGGCACGTAACCGGCCTTTTCGATGGCGGCCAGAATGGTCTCAATGGTCTCCTCGTCGCTGGACAGGTTGGGGGCAAAGCCGCCCTCATCGCCCACGGAGGTAGCCAGCCCCTTGGCCTTCAGGATGGAAGCCAGAGCGTGGAAGACCTCAGCGCACCAGCGCAAAGCTTCCTTGAAGGAGGGCGCGCCCACGGGCATGATCATGAACTCCTGCGTATCCACCGTGTTGGTGGCGTGTGCGCCGCCGTTCAGAATGTTCATCATGGGCACGGGCAGGCGGTTGCCGTTCACACCGCCCAGAAAGCGGTACAGCGGCATATCCAGAGAAGCAGCGGCTGCACGGCAGGCGGCAATGGACACGGCCAGAATGGCGTTTGCGCCCAGATTGGATTTATCTTTGGTGCCGTCGGCCTTGATCATGGCAGCGTCGATGGCGTAGATGTCGGAGGCATCCATGCCCACAACAGCATCAGCAATGACGGTGTTGATGTTCTCAACAGCCCTGGTCACGCCCTTGCCCAGATAGCGGCCCTTGTCGCCGTCCCGCAGCTCCAGAGCTTCAAACTCACCAGTGGATGCGCCGGAAGGTGCGCAGCCGCGTGCCACGGTGCCGTCGGCCAGCGTGATCTCCGCTTCCACGGTGGGGTTGCCGCGGGAGTCCAGGATCTCGCGGCCTACAACAGATTCAATTTCCAGATAGTTCATCTCGAAAACCTCCTGAATATCATTTCCTTCCCTGTGCTGCCCGGGGCGGGCAGACGGGTGACGGCCAATTATGATAGTTATGTCTAACTAACCAATAGTATCCTACCACGCTTTCCTGCCCGGTGCAAGAGCCGATGCGCATGTTTGCGGATGTAAACTTTTTAAGGGGCAAAAACGGCAGCTGATGGGGCAGAACATTCCGGCAAAGCAGGAAACAGCTGGTCTTTACAGTCTGCCCACTGGCAGCAGTGGGGATGCATCATGCCTGACATGTGAATTTCATATGGCAGATATACTAAAATTTTTCTTTACTTTTTGTCAGGACGACTCTATACTGTTTTCTGGTTCTAATATGTTTCTTTAATGTAGATAGAGGAGGATTTTTTTATGAATAAGGATCTGACGGTCGGCAAGCCGTCACAGGTTTTGTGGCAGTTCTGCCTGCCCATGTTCGGCAGCATCATCTTCCAGCAGCTGTACAACATTGCCGACAGCCTTGTTGCAGGCAAGTTCATCGGCGAGAATGCACTGGCTGCTGTGGGCAACAGCTACGAGATCACCCTGATCTTCATTGCATTTGCCTTTGGCTGCAACATTGGCTGCTCGGTCATCGTGTCCCGCTACTTTGGCGCAAAGGACTACGATGAGATGAAGACTTCGGTCTACACTTCCCTGATCGGCTCTGCCGTGCTGTGCGCCGTTCTGATGCTGATCGGCCTTGTGGGCTGCCACAGCCTGCTGGAGCTCATCAACACCCCGGAGGAGATCCTTGCGGATTCTTCGCTGTATCTGGATATCTACGTTCTGGGCCTGCCCTTCATGTTCTTCTACAACATCGCCACCGGCATCTTCTCCGCTCTGGGCGACAGCAAAACGCCCTTCTATTTTCTGGCAGTCTCGTCCCTGTCCAACATCGGCGTGGACATCCTGTTCGTGGCCGGTCTCAAGATGGGCGTAGCCGGTGTGGCATGGGCCACCTTCCTGTGTCAGGGTGTGAGCTGCGTGCTGGCCATGGTGGTGGTGTTCCGCCGCATCAGCGCCTTCAAATCCAAGAACAAGGTCGTGCTGTTCTCCTGGAACATGCTGGGCAAGGTGGCCGTGGTGGCCATCCCCAGCATCCTGCAGCAGAGCTTCGTCTCTGTGGGCAACATCATCCTGCAGAGCGTCATCAACACCTTTGGTGCCAGCGTCATTGCAGGCTACTCTGCAGCCGTCAAGCTGAACAACATGGTCATCACTTCCTTTACCACGCTGGGCAACGGCATCTCCAACTACACCTCCCAGAACATGGGCGCAGGCAAGATGGACCGTGTGCACGAGGGCTTTGGTGCAGGCCGCAATCTGGTGTGGATCATCTGCGTGCCCATCGTGCTCCTGTACTTCTTCTTCGGCCGCTTCCTGCTGCTGCTGTTCATGAATGACCCGCAGGGTCCGGCCATCGACACCGGTATGCTGTTCCTGCGCATCCTGTCTCCCTTCTATTTTGTGGTGTCGCTCAAGCTGGTCACTGACGGCATCCTGCGCGGCTGCGGCATGATGGTGCGCTTTATGATCGCCACCTTCTCCGACCTGATCCTGCGCGTGGGCATCGCCATTGTGCTGAGCAGCACTGCTCTGGGCAGCACGGGCATCTGGATGGCATGGCCCGTTGGCTGGTGCATCGGCACCGGCCTGTCGCTGGTGTTCTACTTCGCCGCCATCCGCAAGGTCCTTGCAGAGTCTCCTGCCAAAGCGGAAGCAGAGGGCGAAGCTGCCGAGGCACGTGCAGAGGCCGAGTTCGCCGCAGATGCCGAAATGGAGACCCTGTAACCCTTTTGCAACTTGTGAATTGTGTTCACCTGACACACAAACAAAATGAAGCAGTTGAAATAGTGCACAAAACAGACCCATTGCTTTTGGCTATTTTGGCAACAAAGTCCACAAAATGCCCCTGAAAGTATGGACGGTTTGTGAATTGCGGATTTTGGCTCACAGGTCTATAATATTGATAACGAAGCAAGGTCGCTTTGAGGGAAAGAGGGCCTTGCTTCCGTTTTTATACTGAAGCACGAATGCTCCTAAGGAGGATATTCACTATGAAAAAGATGATTTCTCGTCGTAATTTTCTGGCCGCTGCAGGCGTTGTTGCTGCAGCCGGCGTTCTGACTGCATGCGGCGGTTCTTCCAACAGCACTGCTGCTTCCGCCTCTACCGCAGCTTCTGGTGCCGCTGCTTCCGGCGACACCATCAAGGTGGGCGTTCTTGGACCTCTGACCGGTGATGTTTCCGTTTACGGTCAGGCCGTTGTCAACGGCGCTACCCTGTACCTGAAGCAGGTCAACGAAAAGGGCGGCATCAACGGCAAGCAGCTGGAGATCATCGCCATGGATGAGCAGGGCGATGCAACGCAGGCTGTTACCTGCTTCACCAAGATGTGCGATCAGGGCATCACCGCTCTGGTGGGCGATGTTACCACCACCCCGACTCTGGCAGTTGCTGCCGAGAGCGCAGACTACAACATGCCCATGGTCACCGCTTCCGCTACCGCTGAGGCTGTCACCTACGATGCCGAGACCGACACCGTGAACGAGAATGTGTTCCGCGCAACCTTCACCGACCCGTTCCAGGGCATCAAGATGGCTGACTACGCTTACCAGCGGTTGGGCTACACCAAGGCAGCCGTCATCTTCCAGAAGGGCGCTGACTACAACGAGGGTCTGGCAGAGAACTTTGTCAACGAGTTCGAGAGCCTGGGCGGCACCATCGTCGATCAGGAGACCTACTCTGAGGGCGATGTGGACTACAAGACCCAGCTGACCACCATTCTGGGCAAGACTCCCGAAGTGGTGTTCTGCCCCAACTACTATCAGGAAGTCGGTCAGATCCTGGCTCAGGCTGAGAGCATCGGTCTGGCAGTTCCCTTCCTGGGCGGCGACGGCTGGGATGGTCTGGAAGGCTACGCAACTGCCGACCAGCTGAAGGATGCCTACTTCTGCGCAAACTACGCAAAGGGCTCCAACCCCGACTTTGAGGATGCCTACAAGGCTGAGTACGGTGAGGAGTACCCCAACGGCTTCGCTCCTCTGGGCTACGATGCTGCCATGACCGTTGTCTACGGCATTCAGGCTGCTGAGGATGCCGGCCTGACCGCTGGTGATGACGACTATAAGCAGGCCGTCATCGATGCTATCGCAGGCGGCACCATCGATGGCATCACCGGCACCTTCACCTTCGATGAGCACCACAACCCCGTCAAGCAGACCGCTATCCTGTGCTTCGACGGTGCAACCCCCGTTCTGAAGGAAATGTTCTGATCTGCTTTGATCCTGCGCACCGGTGTGCGGCATAAAGGCAGCACTCAGAAATAAAAGACCCATTGCGGAGACCGCCGGAACAGGTTTTGATCGGCTGTCTCCGCTTTTTTGGTAAAAAAGTGCATTCCCCAAAAGGCGTGCAAACGCCGCAAAGAAAGGAAGTATCAGTCCATGACAGTGTTTTTTAGCCAGCTGATCAACGGCTTGTCCCTTGGCAGCATCTATGCACTGATCGCACTGGGTTACAGCATGGTGTACGGCATCATCCTGCTGCTGAACTTTGCCCATGGCGATGTCATTATGGTTGGTGCGTACATGTCCTGGTTCGTGATGAATCAACTGGGCCTTGGCCCGGTCACCGCTGTGTGCGCCACCATCATCACCTGCACGCTGCTGGGCGTTGTGATCGAGAAGATCGCCTACACCCCGCTGCGCAACGCACCCCGTATCTCCCTGCTGATCACGGCAATCGGCGTGTCCTTCTTCCTGGAGTACACTGCAGAGCTGATCCTTGGTTCCGGTGCAAAGGTCATTCCGGCCTACTACACCAACCAGACCTTCCGCATCGGCTCTGTGCCGCTGGGCCTCACCTCTGTCATCACCCTGCTGGTCACGGTGCTGTCCATGCTGGTGCTCACCTTCCTTGTGCAGAAGACTAAGCTCGGCAAGGCCATGCGTGCCGTGTCTGAGGATATGGACGCTGCCCGCCTGATGGGCATTAACGTCAACAGCACCATTTCCTTTACCTTTGCGGTGGGTTCCGCTCTGGCCGGCATCGGCTCGGTGCTGTACTGCTGCAGCTACCCGCAGGCGACCCCCACCATGGGCTCCATGCTGGGCCTGAAGGCCTTCGTTGCAGCCGTTCTGGGCGGCATCGGCTCCATTCCCGGTGCCATGATCGGCGGCATCGCCATCGGCCTGTGTGAGTGCTTTGTTTCCGCCATCGGCCTTTCCGCATGGAAGGATGCCGTCACGTTTGCGATCCTGATCATCGTGCTGCTGGTCAAGCCCACCGGCTTCCTTGGCCGCAAGGTTCAGGAAAAGGTGTAAGGAGGGCATGAAGATGAATACCAAACGCAAAACGCTCAAAATGCCCGTGCGCTACCTGATGAACGCCGTGCTGGTGGCTCTGCTGTTCGTGGGCCTGTCCTTCCTCACCCAGAATGTGCTGTCCACCTACCAGAACAAGGTGCTGCTCACCGTGGGCATCAACATCATTCTGGCTGTCTCGCTGAACGTTGCCACCGGTTATCTGGGCCAGCTGCCGCTGGGCCACGCCGGTTTCATGGCCGTGGGTGCTTACACCTGCGCCCTGTTCACGAAATACAGCAATCTGCCCTCCGGTGTCGCTTTTGCCGTGGGTCTGGTTCTGGCCTGCATCGTGGCGGGCCTGTTCGGCGTGCTGATCGGCATTCCTGCTCTGCGCCTGACCGGTGATTATCTGGCCATCCTGACGCTGGGCTTTGGCGAGATCATCCGCATCACCCTGAACAACATCGATGATGTGCTGGGCTTCAAGCTGTTCTACGGTGCCAAGGGCCTGAAGAACATCCCCAAGTATTCTAACTTCGCCAATGTGTTCATCTGCGTGGTCATTACCTGCTTTGCCATCCACGCCATGATGAAGAGCCGCCACGGCCGCGCCGTGCTGGCCATCCGCGATAACGAGATCGCTGCCGAGAGCTGCGGCATCCAGACTACTTATTATAAGGTCATGGCCTTTGCATTCTCCGCCGCCTTTGCCGGTCTGGCCGGCGGCCTGTACGCCTGCTATCTGGGCGTTCTGGACCCCTCCACCTTCGGCTTCATGAAGTCCATCGAAATTCTGGTCATGGTGGTTCTGGGCGGCATGGGTTCCATGCTGGGTTCCATCCTGTCCGCGACCGTGCTTACCATCCTGCCCGAGGCCACCCGCAGCTTTGACAGCTACCGCATGGTGGTCTACTCGCTGGTGCTGGTCCTCATGATGATCTTCCGCCCGGGCGGCCTGCTTGGCAGCTACGACTTCTCCATGAGCCGCATTGTGGAAAAGATCATGAACGGCGAACTGTTCCAGAAGAAAGCAAAGGAGGGTGCAGACCATGAGTGAGTTCCAGACCAAGTTACACAGTGTGCCCTCCGGCGGCTTTTTGACCGACCGCGACATGGACAAAAAACCCATTCTGGACGTGCGTGAGCTGGGCATCGACTTCGGCGGTCTGACCGCCGTGGATGGCTTCAACCTGATGATCGGCCGCAACGAGATCACCGGTCTGATCGGTCCCAACGGTGCCGGTAAGACCACCGTGTTCAACCTGCTGACCAACGTTTACCAGCCCACCCGCGGCTCCATCCTGATCGATGGTATGCCCACCGCCGGCAAAAAAACCTATCAGGTCAACCGCATGGGCGTGGCCCGTACCTTCCAGAACATCCGCCTGTTCAAGGAACTGAGCGTGATCGATAACATCAAGGTGGGCCTGCACGAGTCCATGAAGTACAATCTGGCATCTTCGCTGATCCGCCTGCCCAACTACTGGAAGGAAGAGAAGAAGTGCACCGATCGTGCTCTGGAGCTGCTGGATATCTTCCACATGGCAGACCTCGCCAATGTGCAGGCAGGCAGCCTGCCCTACGGCGCACAGCGCCGTCTGGAGATCATGCGTGCCCTGGCCACCAGCCCGAAGCTGCTGCTGCTGGACGAGCCTGCTGCCGGTATGAATCCCTCCGAGACTGCAGAGCTGACCGAGACCATCCGCCGCATCCGCGACGAGTTCAACATCGCCGTGCTGCTGATCGAGCATGATATGAGCCTGGTCATGGGCATCTGCGAGGGCATTGCCGTGCTGAACTTCGGCCGCATCATCGCCAAGGGCACGCCCGACGAGATCCGCAGCAACCCGCAGGTCATCGAAGCCTATCTGGGCAAGAAGGAGGGCTAAGCCATGGCTGATACGTTACTGAAAGTTGATAACATCAACGTCTATTACGGCAACATCCACGCCGTCAAGGACATCTCCTTCGAGGTGGATCAGGGCGAGATCGTCACCCTGATCGGTGCCAACGGTGCTGGTAAATCCACCACCCTGAAGACCATTTCCGGCCTGCTGAAGCCCAAGACCGGCGACATCCTGTACAAGGGCAGCAGCATCAAGGGCATGCGCGCCCACAAGATCGTGGAAGCGGGCCTTGCCCATGTGCCGGAAGGCCGTCATGTGTTCCTGCACATGACCGTGGAAGAAAATCTGGACATGGGTGCATACACCCAGCCTGCTTCCACCATTGCACCCAACAAGGAAAAGGTGTTTGAGCTGTTCCCCCGCCTGAAGGAGCGCCGCAAGCAGCTGGCCGGTACCATGTCCGGCGGCGAGCAGCAGATGCTGGCCATGGGCCGCGCCCTGATGAGCAACGCTTCCATGCTGATGCTGGACGAGCCTTCCATGGGCCTTTCGCCGCTTCTGGTGCAGGAGATCTTCGACATCATCCAGAACGTGCACAAGGAAGGCATGACCATCCTGCTGGTGGAGCAGAACGCACAGATGGCTCTTTCCGTGGCAGACCGTGCCTACGTCCTTGAGACGGGCCGTGTGGTCATGGAGGGCACCGGTGCCGAACTGCTGACCAACGAGCGCGTGCGCAGCGCATATCTGGGCGGCTAAGCAAAAAATCGTATAAGAAAAGGGGCTGTTGCACATGCAACAGCCCCTTTTTTGCAGTATTTGTTATGCCAGCAGAGACATGATATTTGCGGTGATCAGGCCGCCTGCCGTGCCAATGACGTAGCCCATCAGAGCCATCAGAACGCCAACAGGCACCAGAGCGCCGCTGTAGGCACCAGCCAGAATGGGAGCGGATGCGGAACCGCCGATGTTTGCCAGAGATGCAACACCGCAGGTGAACATATCCAGATGGAAGATCTTTGCCAGCAGCACCAGAATGATGCCGTGGATGGCCAGGATCATAAAGCCTGCCAGGATCCATGCGGGTGCATCGGTCAGCTCCAGGAAGCTTGCGCGGGAGGCAAGCAATGCCACCACGGAGTACAGCAGCAGGTTGGACAGCTCGGTACTGCCTGCCATGCGGCCCACGGGGGTGACAGCGCCGATCAGGCCGGACAACGTGATGAGCAGGACGGTCCAGGTGGCCTTGTCCAGGAAGGGCATTGCGCTGTTCAGGGCTGCGCCGATATCCTGACCGAAGGCGGAGATCACCAGAGCCAGACCCAGCAGGAAGATCAGGTTGACAAAGGAAGCCTTGTCCTCGTTGGACTTTGCGTCCTCTTCCAGACGGCGGGACACTTCATCCAGCGTGGTGGTGTCGGCCTTGACCCACTTGTTGAACTTGGGAGCAAGGTTGATGGCCCACAGCAGGAACATGACCCAGATGGAGTAGTCGATGGAGTCCACCACCAGTGCGTAGGCCATGTCAGCTTCGCCGATGTCCAGCGCAGCCTGCACGGCGATCATGTTGCCGGAGCCGCCCATCCAGCTGCCGCACAGAGCGCCCAGTGCCTTCCATGCTTCGGAGCCAAGGGGTCCCTTCATGATGGCGAAGGTTGCAATGAAGGCCACCGAGATGGAGACGGAAGCGGCAAAGAAGCCGCCCAGCATCTTGGGACCCAGCTTGATGATCTTGCGGATGTCGCAGCGCAGCAGCATCAGGAAGATCATTGCATACAGCAGGTTGTTTTTCAGCACGGAGTAGGCAGGCTTGGTGGCCTCCATGTCCCATGCACCCAGCGTGCAGAGAATCATGGTAATGAGGTACAGCAGAACGATAGGTGGTGCATAGTCGAAGAATTTCGACTTCGTGTAGCGTTGCAGCCACACCAGCAGTGCGGCAATGAACACCAGCACGGCGATGTAGGTGAAACCGTTTGTGATCATGAACCCAATCCCCTTTCTTTTTGTGCAATTTTTTGCGGACAATTGTCTTTACAATATCGACAACTTCGTATACAATACTACCATAGATTTCATAATCTGGCAACATTTTTTATCGAAAGGGGTAGGTTTTGCATGAAAATCACGGAAGTACGTCTCGGTCTGATCTCCGTGCCGCTGCGCGTGCCTTTTAAGACGGCTCTGCGTTCGGTCAGCAGCGTGGAAGATGTGATCGTAGAGATCCACACCGACACCGGCGCTGTGGGTTATGGTGAGGCACCTCCCACCGGTGTGATCACCGGCGACACCACCGGTGCCATCATCGGTGCCATCCGCGACCATATCGCAAAGACCATCATCGGCCGCGATGTGGACGACTTTGAAGACCTGATGATCGCACTGAATGCCTGCATCCAGAAGAACACCAGCGCCAAGGCTGCTGTGGATATGGCCCTGTGGGATCTGTACGGCCAGCTGTACAAAATCCCTGTGTACAAGCTGATGGGCGGCGCAAAGAAGTCCATCGTCACCGACATCACCATCAGCGTCAACGACCCCGAAGAGATGGTGCGCGATGCCCTGAACGCCATCGACCGCGGCTACGACTGCCTGAAGGTCAAGGTGGGCAAGGAGCCGGAAAAGGATATTGCACGCCTGAGCGCCATCCGCGGTGCTGTGCCCAAGGAGACCTGCATCCGCATCGACGCAAATCAGGGCTGGACCCCCAAGGAAGCCGTGCGCATCCTGAACGGAATGCAGGAGAAGGGCCTTGATATCGAATTCGTGGAGCAACCGGTCAAGGCCCACGATTTTGAAGGCCTGAAGTATGTTACCGAGCGCTCCTATGTGCCGGTGCTGGCCGACGAGAGCGTGTTCTCCCCGCAGGACGCACTGACCATCATGCAGATGGGAGCCGCAGACCTCGTGAACATCAAGCTGATGAAGTGCGGCGGCCTGTACAACGCCCTCAAGATCGCATCCGCTGCCGAGGTGTACGGCGTGGAGTGCATGATCGGCTGTATGCTGGAAGCCAAGATCAGCGTGAATGCCGCCGTGCATCTGGCCTGCGCAAAGCAGATCATCACCCGCGTGGATCTGGACGGCCCCGTGCTGTGCAGTGAGGACCCCATCCTCGGCGGTGCAGTGTTCAACGAAAAAGACATCACTGTTTCCAACGAGCCGGGCCTTGGCATCAAGGGCATTGAGCCGGGCAAGATCAAGTATTTGGACTAAACTCCTTCCGTCATTACTTCGCAATGCCACCTTCCTCAAGGAGGGAGGCCTTGGCAAAGCGGAAAGCTTTATCTTTTCGCCGGAGGCTCCCTCATTGAGGGAGCTGGTGCGGCGTGAGCCGTGCCTGAGGGAGTTATACAAAAACGGCACCTGCCAGTTCCGCAGGTGCCGTTTTGTGTTTGGGGCCGTTATGCTTTGTAAGCCAGAATAGCCTTCAGGTATTCCCACACACGGGCCACCGATGCAATGTCGGCGCGCTCGTTGGGGGTGTGGACGTGCAGCAGGTTCGGGCCGAAGGAGATGCAGTCCAGCCCGTCGATCTTGCCCGAGAGGATACCGCATTCCAGGCCCGCATGAATGGCAACGATCTGGGGCTTTGCACCGTACTGTGCCTCGTACACAGCAACGCAGCGGTCGCGCAGGGCGCTTTCGCGGGCGTAGGTCCAAGCGGGATAGTCGCCGTGGAACCGCACGCTGCCGCCCAGCAGCTCGGTCAGGGTCTGCAGTTTGCAGCTCAGCAGCTCCTTCGCCGAGGGCACCGAGCTGCGCAGGGAGAAGCGCAGGATAGCTTCCTGCTCGTCCATCTCGGCAACGCCCAGATTCAGCGAGGTCTCCACAAGGCCCGGCACATCCATGCTCATGGCCTGCACGCCCCATGGCATCAGCAGCAAGGCCTTGCGCAGGCGCTGGGTGGAATCGGCATCCAATGCGCTGAACGCGCCGCAGCCCTGTTCGGTGAGCTGCAGGCAGATGGCGGGGTCTGCCGTGCCGTATTCGGCCTGCACCTGTGCGGCGAACTGAGCGGCAGCAGTGTGCACGCCCTCGGTGATGCCTGCGGGCAGCACCAGCGTGATGTTGCTTTCTTTGGGAATGACATTCTCCTTTGCGCCGCCGGACAGTGCCAGAGCGGCGTAGTCCACGCCATTTTCGGTCAGCAGGGTCAGCCAGCGGCCCAGCAGGGCAATGGCGTTGGCACGGCCCTTGTGGATCTCAGTGCCGGAATGTCCGCCCACAAGGCCGATCACATCCGCCTTTACGGCGGTGCCGGTCACAGGAACACGGGCAATGGGCAGATGGCATTCAACGCGGCGTCCGCCTGCACAGCCTGCGGTCAGCACCCCCTCTTCCTCGGAGTCGATGTTCACCAGCATCCGGCCCTCAAGGTCGGAAAAATCCATGGCAGATGCACCCAGCAGGCCCACCTCCTCGCAGACGGTCAGCACGACCTCCAGCGCAGGGTGGGGAATGTCCTTTGCGTCCAGAACAGCCAGCGCATAGGCCACGGCAATGCCGTCGTCGCCGCCAAGGGTCGTGCCCTCGGCGCACACATAGCCGCCGTCTACGACCGGGTGGATGGCATCCTTCTCAAGATCCAGCGGGCAGTCGGCGGTCTTGTCGCCCACCATGTCCAGATGGCCCTGCAGGATCAGGCCCGGCTCCTTCTCGTAGCCGGGTGTAGCCGGTGCCTTGATGAGCAGGTTGCCCATCTCGTCCTGACGGCAGGCAAGGCCGTGGGCCTTGGCGAACTGCACGCAGTAGTCGCTCAGCGCCTTTTCGTGGTGGGAGGTGTGCGGAATGCCGCAGATCTCCTCAAAATAATGAAAAACCGAAGCCGGTTCCAGTCCGGTCAGTGCACTCATATACTCTCGCTCCTTTATTTATAAGGTGAAATGCTTCTGTCCATATTCTAACAGATTCTGCAGCCGGATACAATGTGTTGTATCCGGCAAAATATTTTTTCTGCCGGTGCTTGCAGACGGCGGGCCGGGTCGTATAATAGGAATAGTTACAAAAATAACATTCGAGTGGCTCTAAGGTTCTGCCGCCCGGAAAGGAGAACTTCGCCATGCGCTATACCATCAGTGAAATGGCTTCGCTGCTGGGTGTGACCACCCATACCCTGCGGTACTACGAAAAAATGGGTCTCATCCGCCCCGAGGTAAACGAGGAGACCGGCTACCGCTACTATACCGTCACCGACACCCGCCGGTTCAACCTCTGCCGGGAGCTGCGCGCGGCGGAACTCTCGCTGGAAGAGTGCCGGGAGCTGATCGGCAGCCCGTCGGTGGAGCAGAGCGACAAGATGTTTGCCCGGCAGGCCGCCCGGCTGCGGCGCAGGCAGGTGCTGGATGAGCTGTCCATCCACTTTTTGGAAAAGATGCAGGAGCAGTACCGCACGCTGGAGCAGGATGTCGGGCGGGTCTGGGTGCAGAACTTTCCGGAGATGTGGCGGCTGACCTTCTCGCAGGAAGAGGAAGCCAGCCGCGACCGGGAACTGCAGCAGGAAAAGGCGGAGTGGCTGGAGTGTATGCCGGCTACCCGCTGGGTCAGCCGCCTGCCCCGGCGGGTGATGGAACAGTTCCGGGTGGGGCGCAACGAGTACGATTACGGCCTGATGATGGAGGCCGACGCTGCCCGCAGGCTGGGCCTGCAGCGCACCCGGCATGTGGAGGTGGTGTGCGGCGGCGATTATCTTGTCACCATCTGGAAAAAGGATTACCGCGGCTCCTTCGGGTGGGACTCACTGGAAACCCTGCACGATGAGATCGTGCGGCGGGACTTCCGGGCGGTGGGCGAGACCTTCAGCAGCATCGTGGCCAGCCGCCAGCAGCCAGACGGCAGCGTTGTGAACTACCATCATACCCGGACGAAGATCTATACATGAGAGGGTTTTGTCACCTCCTACAAAAACTCGTGATATTTTTGTCAAAATGACCCTTGACCTTCGCGCTGCTCTAACGTGTAAACTTTGTTTAGTGAGTAACAAAGTCGGACTTCCGGCTTTGCTGCTCTGACAGAGTACACGATTGAGAAGAAAGAGGAGAACACACTATGAGCGAAAAGATCTCTCGCCGCAACTTCCTGCGCACCGCTACGCTGGGCGCAGCAGCTGCCGGTCTGCTGGCAGGCTGCGGCAACAGCGGCGCTTCCAGCAGCACCGCCGCAGGCACCTACACTGCAGGCACCTACAGCGCCACCGCTACCGGCATCAACACCGCCACCCCCGTCACCGTGACCATGACCTTCAGCGCTGATGCCATCACCGATGTGCAGATCGACGTTGCAAACGAGACCAAGGGCTACGGTGCCGACATCGCCGATGAGATGGTCAAGAAGATCCTGGACGCACAGTCCAGCGAGGTGGACGGCCACTCCGGCGCAACCATCACCTCCGACGCCATCCGGAAGGCTGCCGAGAGCTGCATCAATCAGGCCAAGGGCGTGGCCGTTGCTCCCACCGAGGCCAACAAGGCCGAGACCGTTGTCCCCGACAGCCTGAGCGTGGAGGAAGTGGAGTCCTCTGTGTGCGAGCTGGGCGACATCACCCCCGACGAGACCAAGGACTTTGACGTGGTCGTCGTGGGTGCCGGTGCTGCCGGTGTGCCCGCCGCAGGCTGGGCTGCCGAGCTGGGCGGCCATGTGGCCCTGCTGCAGAAGCAGAGCATCGTGGTCAGCCAGGGCAACTGCGGCTCTGCCATCATCAAGTCCAAGTCCACCGACGCGGGCAAGAAGATGTGGGTGCACATGACCAACGGCCTGTGCGACTGGCGTGCCGATACCAGCCTGCTGAACGCCTACGTCGAGAACTCCGAAGAAGCTCTGATGTGGTATCTGAACCGCGCCGGCCTGACCGACCAGACCGAGTACGGCGACGGCAGCCTCGTGGACAGCAACAAGAACCCCTCCGACCTGCTGCACAACGACGAGAAGGAGATCTTCGCCTACATGTGCACCAGCCAGGATCTGACCGGCGTGTGGAAGGACCGCATGGACACCTACGACTTCGGCGATGAGCACTGCTACTTCTTTGCTCCGTGGATCGGCCCCAAGCCCAAGAACGTGGGCGACGTGCTGGCCACTGTGCTGGAGAACGTGCAGGCCAAGAACTCCAATCTGGAGACCTTCTTCAACACCCCCGCCGTCAAGCTGGTGCATGAGAACGGCAAGGTGACCGGCGTCATCGCAAAGGACGAAAACGGCAAGTACATCCAGTTCAACGCTTCCAAGGGTGTCATTCTGGCCACCGGCGACTACATGAACAACGAGGCCATGGTCAAGCGCTGGTGCCCCGATGTGGACGGCTTCGACAAGAAGCAGTACCAGAAGACCGGCGACGGCCACATCATGGCCATCGATGCAGGTGCAAAGATGGAAAATCTGGGCCACACCAAGATGATGCACGACTTCGACTCCGGCCTGATGTACGAGGAACCGTTCCTGTACGTCAACATGGAGGGCAAGCGCTTCTGCAACGAGGACACCGGCTTTGTCTACATGGGCAACATCACCAAGTATGTGCCCAAGTTCAACGGCAACAACGTGGATGCAAACCATCCGGACGGTTCTCTGGGCTGGTACTGCCAGATCTACGATAACGACTACATGAGCTACGCCAACAGCCCCATCCCCGAGCAGGTGATGACCAAGTACATCCCCGGTGCCGTGGAGAACCCGCAGGGCGTGTTCACCAACCTCATCGATACCTACAAGGCCGACACCATCGAAGAGCTGGCCGGTCTGCTGGGCGTACCTGCAGACGAGCTGCAGAAGACCATCGACCGCTACAACGAGCTGTGCGACAAGGGCGCTGACGTGGACTTCGGTAAGAAGAGCGCTTACATGCACAAGATCGTCACCGCTCCCTTCTGGGGCATCCGCAAGCACATCCGCGTGTCCTCCATCGACAGCGGCGTGAACACCAACGCCAACGGTCAGGCTCTGGATGCTGACGGCAACGTCATCGACGGCCTGTACTGCGTCGGCAACGTGGGCGGCGTGTTCTACGGCGGCGCGGACTACCCGTTCCACCAGACTGGCCTGTCTCTGGGCCGCTGCTACACCTTCGGTATGCTGGCAGCAAAGCACGCCATGGGCAAGTAAGATCTCCTGAAAGCAACACGAACCCCCTCCGGGTCAGCCCGGAGGGGGTTTTTTGCATACAAAAAAGGCTCTGCAGCATTTTGCCGCAGAGCCTTCGTTTTTTACAGATGATACCGGGACGGCTTACTGTGCCTGGCTCAGGCAGTCGTCCATAGCGGTGAACACCGCGTCGCTGGTCATGGTAGCACCGGCAACAGCGTCCACACCGCTGGTGGAACCGGCCTTGGTCAGCTGGTCTGCCAGAGTTTCAGCAGCGGTGCCGCCCAGTTCGGGAGTCTCGCCGGAAGCATCGATCTCCACACCGGTCACCCGGCCGCCGGTGACGGTGACGGTGACAGTCACATCACTCAGGCAGCCCTGAGCGCTGGACGTATAGATGCCATCCGTCAGGCTGGCGGCGTTGTCGGCAGCGGGCACAGTGCCGGTGCTCTTGATGTACAGGCCGAGCACAACTGCCATAATGACAGTGACAACAGCCATGATGATAACATTCCGGGTGAGTTTCTTCATAAAAGATCAAATGCTCCCTTTTGACGTGATATATTTTTTACTTTGCGGGTTTGAAACTGTCGCGCAGGGTGACGACGCGGTTGTAAACGCCGGGGTTCTTGGAGTCCGGGGTAAAGAAGCCGGTGCGCACGAACTGGAATTTCTCACCGGGCTTTGCATCCTTCAGGCTTTCTTCCAGCTTGCAGCCCTTGCGTGCCACAACGCTTTCCGGGTTCAGGTAGTCCTTGTAATCGCTGCCCTCGGGGATGGCGTTCATGTTGGCCTCGGTGAACAGCTTGTCGTACAGACGCACCTCGGCATCCACGGCATGGGCGGCACTCACCCAATGGATGGTGCCCTTGACCTTGCGGCCGTCGGCGGGATTGCCGTTGCCAGTCTCAAGGTCGGCGGTGCAGTGGATAGCGGCAATGCTGCCGTCGGCATTCTTCTCCACGCCGGTGCACTTGACGATGTAAGCGCCCATCAGACGCACCTCACCGCCAATGGTCAGGCGCTTGAACTTAGGAGGCGGCACCTCGGCAAAGTCCTCATTCTCGATCCACAGCTCTTTGGTAAAGGCCACCTTGCGGGTGGTGGTATCGTTGGCTTCGCGGTTGGGGTTGTTGGCTACATCAAAGTACTCGGTCTTGTCCTCCGGGTAGTTGTCTACGATCAGCTTTACGGGGTCCAGCACGGCAATGCGGCGCTGAGCGGTCAGGTCCAGCTCGCTGCGGATGCAGGCTTCCAGCTGGCGCATGTCGATCAGGTTGTCGGATTTAGAAATGCCGGCCTCGCGCACAAAGGTGAAGATGGAGGTGGGGGTGTAGCCGCGGCGGCGCAGACCGCACAGGGTGGGCATACGGGGGTCGTCCCAGCCGTCCACGATGCCCATTTCCACCAGCTCACGCAGGTAGCGCTTGCTCATGACGGTGTTGGTCATGTTCAGGCGTGCAAACTCACGCTGCTTGGGGAAGGCAGTGCCGAAAATGTTCTCGATGACCCAGTTGTACAGCGGGCGGTGGTTCTCGAACTCCAGACTGCACATACTGTGGGTGATGCCCTCAATGGCATCCTGAATGGGGTGTGCAAAGTCGTACATCGGGTAGATGCACCACTTGCTGCCCTGACGGTGATGCTCGGCGTACTTGATGCGGTAGATAGCCGGGTCACGCATGTTCATGTTGGGGCTGGCCAGATCGATCTTGGCACGCAGGGTCTTTTCGCCCTCCTGGAACTCACCGGCACGCATCCGGCGGAACAGGTCAAGATTCTCTTCCGGGGTGCGGTCGCGCCACGGAGAGGGACGGGAAGGCTTGCCGGCATCGGCACCGCGGTACTCGCGCATTTCGTCGCGGGTCAGGTCGTCCACGTAGGCCTTGCCCTCCATGATGAGCTTTTCGGCATACTCGTAGCACTTGTCAAAGTAGTCGCTGCCGTAGAAGATGCCGCCGTTGGGGTCGGCACCCAGCCAGTGCAGATCCTCGATGATGCTGTTCACGTACTCCTCACCCTCGCGGGCAGGGTTGGTGTCGTCCAGACGCAGGTTGAACTTGCCGCCGTACTGGTTTGCAATGGACCAGTTGATGTAGATGGCCTTGGCACTGCCGATGTGCAGGTAGCCGTTGGGCTCGGGCGGGAAGCGGGTATGGATCTCGCGGATCTTGCCCTCGGCCAGATCGGCGTCGATGATGTCGGTCAGAAAGTTTTTATCTGCCATGTGTTTTCCCCCTGTCAAAGGCACAAAGTGCCTATATATTCCATAATACTATATAATACACTATTTTTACTGCACCTTCAAGATGAAAGCCGGAACTTCTGGGGCAAATGCGCATTTTTGCGTGGAATTTTGCTGTGAATTGCCAGATTTCCACAACTTTTTCCCTATCCCTTGACACCGCCGTGCAAGGAGAGTATATTTTTGCATGGCATACAGCACATTTTGCCGTGTTTAAAATAGGAGGAGCCCCATGAACAGTTTAAAAGAAGCGTTCAGCATGAAAAATATGCTGAAGAATTTAAATTTCTTCGGTGAGCTGAATCTCGGCCTGATCCTGACGGCGGTCGGCATCGTTTACTTTAAAAATCCCAATCATTTTGCATTTGGCGGCACCTCGGGCCTGTCCATTCTGCTGGCAGACCTGTTCCCTAAGATCAACGTGGGCGGCTTTATGTGGATCATCAACCTGATCCTGGTGGTGCTGGGCTTCGTCTTTCTGGGCATCAAAACCATGGGCTGGACGATCTATTCGTCCTTTGCGCTGTCCTTTTTCGTGTCGGCGTGCGAGTGGCTCTATCCCGTCAACGTTTCCATGAGCGGCGATGCCATGCTGGATCTGGTGTTCGCCGTGTTCCTGCCGGCGCTTGGTTCGGCCATCGTGTTCGACATTGGCGCATCCACCGGCGGTACGGATATTGTGGCCCTGATCCTGGCAAAATATACCTCTATGGAGATCGGCAAGGCCCTGATGGTCAGCGATATCCTCATCGTGCTGGCGGCGGCATGGCGGTTTGGCATGGGCACCGGCCTGTACTGTATCCTGGGCCTGATCGCCAAGAGCTTTGTGGTGGATGGTGCCATCGAGAACATTCGCCTGCGCAAGGTGTGCACCATCGTGACGGCCAACCCGCAGCCCATTCTGGACTTCATCATCAAGGACATGAACCGCTCTGCTACTGTGGAAAAGGCCTACGGTGCCTATACCCACCACGAGCTGAGCGTGCTGGTGACGGTGCTGACCCGCCGTCAGGCCCTGCAGCTGCGCAACTTCCTGCGTGAGAACGACCCCCGGAGCTTTATCACCATCGTCAACTCCAGCGAGATCATCGGCAAGGGTTTCCGCTCCTTTAATTGAATATCAACGGGATTCGGCGGG
>ERZ791872.174-NODE-174-length-75323-cov-6.016939_pt1 | contig 75323 bp, 63 predicted proteins | sample MGYA00510279_ERZ791872 | MGnify/ENA primary metagenome ERZ791872 (study PRJEB30046, sample SAMN00792103) | human gut metagenome | study: EMG produced TPA metagenomics assembly of the A metagenome-wide association study of gut microbiota in type 2... | reverse complement strand
CCCGCTTGATGGCTCCCAGCAGGAAAATTTTCATAGCCTCGCAAGTGTACTCGTCCTCCGCAGCACCGAGAAAATGGTGCAGGACGTGGGGGATCCGTTCCGTACCGTCCCACTTTAGGCCGTTCAGGTAATCTCGAATGGGATGATAACGGTTCTCATTGGCAACAATGCGGACGGCAGATTCGATCTTCTTCTCGCTGGAAATGCCGTATTTCTCCATCCGACGCAGGATATATTTCATGTCCGTGTCGTTCAGCGTCATGCCGGAGCGAGGCCAGCCCACAGGCTTTACGATGTCGATGCGCTCGCTCAACAGGTTCAGCCGGATGGCATCGGCAAGCACATGGTCGTTCTGCAAAATCGTGATGCAGTTTTGGATCGTTCGCTGGATCTCTCCGTTGGAGTGCTTGGTCAGCATTTCTTTCACATCTTCAACGGTTCGGAGCGCACGTTCTTCTTGATTGACTTCTTTGCTCAATAAACATCACCTCGTACTATTATTGAAAACAATTTTCTGGTTTTTCCGCAGTATGCGGCTCTTCGGGTTTCCGCTGCGCCTGTTCTGCCTGCAAGCGGCTCAGCAGTTGCAGAACGGAATCCCGTGCCTTTTCCTTGACCTGCTCCTTGCCCTTCTGCCGGACTTCTGGCCTCAGGAGCTTCTCCTGCAAGCGGGCAGCGGTGGTCTGCATGGTCTTGAGGAACTTGTCCAGCACGGTGTCCAAACGGTGCGCTGCATACTCTCTCGTGGCTTGCGGAGCCTTGCGCTCCGGGGACAGCACCCACTTTTTTGTGTCCTCGATCATCCGCATATCTTCCTTGCGGGTCTCGGTGCGCACCACGTCCGTCACGACCTCCACCGCCTTGTCATAGGCCGCTGCTGAGACCTCGTCGATCAGCGTTTCCATGTCGTTGACCTTGAGGGTCAGCTTGTCCAGCTTGTTCTGCTGGGCGGCAAGCTGCTCCTTCTGCTTGGCGAGGATGAAGTCCTGTTTTTCCAGATATTTGCGGTTGCCATATTCCGCTTTTTCCTCCAAATCTAACCCATGACGTTTTGCAATCTCAAACAGCATTTTTCGACAGGCGGCATCGAAGGTGATTTTGCGGTTGTTGCGGCGGCTGAGGGGCTTGCCCGGGTCGGGCAGGTCGAAGCCCAGTGCTTCCAACGCCTTTTCCTGCTGGGGAGCAACCTCGCCGTACTTGTTCTCACAGTCGAACACATGGCGCTCGTGGATGTGGGGCGTGCTTTCATCCAGATGCAACGCCCAGTCCAGCACATGAACATGGTCGCCGAATTTAGCCTTGAACTCCTCAATGAACTCGGTGACGATGTTCAGCAAGTCCTCTACCGAAGCGTGTTCATCCAACGTTCCGAGCTGATAGATGGTTTCTTCTGGGCATGTCTTGCGGCTGGACAACAGGTCAGGAATGGAGCGGTTGCGCTCCGTGTGCCGGATCTTGGCGTTGCGCTCGTTCTGCCTTTCGATGAACTCCGAATAGTGGATCTCGTAGAATTGCCGTTCCACATCCGAGAAGGTTGCTGCCAGATCATTCGGGTTTTGTGGGTCGAGAGCCGAACGGAAGCCATGGAAGCAGTCCCAGTAGATGTTGACCTTGGCTCGTTCCGGGTCGATGTGTTCACTGTTGGCAAGGTTGAAACTTCGGTCATTGTGTTTGGGGTTATAGGTGCCGTGGGTTCCGGCTCGTCCGTTGTGTCGTGTCAGTTTCAGATAGACATTCCTCCGTTTCAACAGCTTGGCGTGGGAGAACGCAGCAGCGAAGCTGCTGGATCTGCCGCCGTTTTGCGCCAGATAATACCCAGTAGGATATGACGCAGGGCATCATATCACTGGGCAAGGCGTTCCCCCTTGACTCCCTTCAACGGGCCATTTTGGCCCGTTGATTTTGGCAAGCTGGCGGTCAAAGATTTGCGAATCCCTGCCCACCAGCTCGTCCGGCTTTTTCAGTTGGCCAAAATGACCAACTGATTCTGTTACGGTAAAATCAAGTGCCGGGTAGCGGCACCTGATTTTCAACGACCTTGAGGTGTTACAGGTAGAATCAAGTGCTCATTTTGATCACCTGATTTTTACGGAGTGGGGGTGACGTGTTACAGATAAAGCCGAAGTTCTCAAAATGATAACTCCGGTGGCTTCGTTACGGCTAAAATCAAGTTACGGAAAGCGGAACTTGATTTCAGATGACAGTCCAAATTCCCATTGTGGGGGATTTGGGAGTGAGCAATTAGGGGTTGCGGTAAAGTGGTACCTTCCAAAATTGGAAGCACCACTTTACAGGATAGAAGCAGCATTTGCTTTACGCTGACGGTAGCCTTTCTGCCGACAGGCATTGCTGCAATATCTGGCATCTGCCCGAATTGGTAGGAACTGTTCCCCGCAGCAGACGCAGATGTACGTTCCGCGCTCAATACGCTTTCGGATGCTTTTGCGTAAGTTCAGCATCTTGTGGCCGCAGGTCTGAAAGCTGCAATATTTGCGGTTTCGGGTCTGGGTGTAGATGACCTTGCGGCAATATTCACACTGGATTCTGCGCACGCTGGGGTCACCATCAATGAAATAGTCCATTAAGGTGTCCTGATTTTCGCGTTCCCATTGTTCTGTTGTCATAGGCATCCTCCTTTGGTTGTTACGGATATATGGCAGTTATCAAAATGGTAACAGCTACTTTCGTACAATAAAGTGCTGCAAGTATTTGGTTGGTGGTCAAAATGACCGCCAGCCAAACCTTTTCTGTTATGGCTGAGTGGTGAGTTACGGTTTTCGTAACCCACCACTTTTCACCGTGACGCATAAGGTTTTTCTGGAAAATGACGCTTTGTGTCATTCACCGGATCAACTGGCCATTTTGACCAGTTGATATTGGGGGTGCCGTTCTCCCTGCATGGTGTTCCTGCCCCCTTCCGGCGGCGTTTTCCGGCTCTCCTTCTCAGGGTCATCGCCGGGTATTCCATGCAGACGGTCATTCGGTTTTCAAGGTTCGGTGCCAGATTTGGCAATAAAAAATCGCCACACAACAACCTGAACCTGACCATCCTTTCTGGGATGGCCTTGATTCGGGTTCGTTATGTAGCGATAAGAAAGTCAAAAACTTGCTCCGGCTCCTTCGGGAGCCGAGCTGGAACTCTAAGTAAATATGTTATATTAAATTGTTGAGATAAATTACCACAAAATCTGAGCCTTGTCAACAAAAACTTTTGAGAATACGCCGCTTTCAGCAGAGTGCAAGAAAAAACGAGGGAAACTTTAGCAAAAAGAGAGAGGGCTGGACGGTGCCAGCCCTCTTGACATAGCTATAATTCTTAAAAAAGGCGTCGCTACTGCAGGAAGGGGAACGTACACCGTTGGTTCCTCTGCAAGCCTGCGCTGGATGGGCGGAGACCGTCAACTGCCATGCCCACCTGCGCATCCTTCTGCCACAGAACAGGTGCTTGCCGTATTTGCTCGCAGCCCCTTTTCCGCATCAGCCGGAACCAAGGTGTAACACACTAGACTTTGCAAGCAAAGTCGTGTGCCAAAGGGCTGCTGCCGCTCGCCTGTCAGCTCGGTCAGGTGCTTCAAAATGTGCTGCATTTTGAGGTCGCCACTGGCGACCTGCACCCCTTTGGAAACCCAGCGCCGAGGGATTGCACCCTCTGGATACCCCACTTGTTCATGCAGGGCTATCGTCGTGTTTTAGTATTTATATTTTTCCATTTTCCATAGTACCAGCTCCTTTTACCTTGGTCACTTATTTGATTTCAGAGGCAATGGTTGTCCCTTTGATTTTGTTCCCATCTCCAATAGAAACGCTGTTGTCGTTATATACCAGAACAAGAATTCGATTGTTGATTGCCTCGATTTCTTCTTTGGATTTGGTGGTAGTATCAATATCCAGTTCGTCTAGGCAGCCAAATTCTTTTTCCAAAATCATAAGCATATCGAGCAGTTTATTTTCTATAACAGAGAAAATATTGCTAATGATATGTTCTCCAACAACAACTCTTGCTGATGTAATTATCATATATGGGTCATCATTGTAGGCTGCAATAGCTGAGAATAAATCGGCTGGTATAGTTTTTCCTAATTGGTTTCCTGAATCCTGACTGGTTTGAGCCAATTTTCTTAATGCTTCAACGCTTTCATGAAACTCAACACCCAAAAGAAGTTCCTTTATATCATCCGGCATTTTTCCTAAAGGAATTGATACATGGTTCCATGTCATGTGGGTTGCCATTGAGCCTCTGAAGTAAGATCCCATCAAAATACCATGAGTTTTTCTATAAGAAGGAACGGCTACGCCTTCAGGATATCCGGAAATTTCATAATCAAGCCATCTCAGAATTCCATCGTTTTCCAAATCAGACACAAGTACCTTCGCTCGCTTTAACGCTGTGATAGTATCTACCTCGCCGTTCGCAAGGTCTTTTATGATTTTACTTTTTGCCATTAGAACACCCCCTCAATGAATGCGACTATTTTTCCCCAGAAAGAAAACGTGAGTATGACTCCAGCAATGACTGCACCAATGACTCCCAATAATAGCGGATGTTTTTCCCAGAATGTTTTCTTAGGAGAAACAGCTTCTTGAACCAGACTGGCAATGGTCGAATCGCAAATCGTATTGCCGTTACCAATTTTTACACTTTGGTCGATAGTGACGCTGGCTCTTTTTTCTGACTCATATTCTTGTAAACGCTCATTATAAGTACGAGCCGAGTTGTTGATTGTAACAAAATAGGGGACATTATCTGCCCATTGAACATTGATGAACCCTTCTTCACGAAGTTCACGAATTATACTTCTAAGTTCGGCATCTTCACTATTGGTTAATCCATCGAAGCGTTTTGCAAGCATATCAGCAGGATTATCGGCTGCCATAATTTCATCAAGCAACTGTTTTGAATTTCGAGAAAGTCTTTTAAAACTCATGTTTTCACACCTCATTTTAGTCTCTCGTACAGCATTGCCCTTTCATATTCGCTCTTTTAAATGCCCAATGCAAAGGAAAATACTGTCGCAGCAATTATTAAGCAAAGAAGGATATATAAGACGATCATAACTTTGTCTTTTACAACCAGTTTCAGCAGTTGTTTTCCGGAAATATGTTTGCTCTTATCGTATTTTTCGAAAATCAATCTTTCGCTTTTTTCAAATCGATTCAATGCGGAAAAATTCAACTCTTTTGTGGAGGATATATCATGCAGATAATTGCTGATATCGCACAGAATTTCTGCCAAATACTTATCGGTAACATTAGAGTTTACTATTTCGTCTTGTGCCGTTTCAACAACTTTCAGAAGCGTAGATTTGAATTTATCTAATAGGTCTTTGACGGATATCCAATTTTTATCTTTGTGTGCAGCATAATACTCCATTTCGTATCGATAACCTTTGTCTTTCATTTCTTTCTCAATGCGAATATCTTCATCGTATGAAACTTCAAAGACGGACTTACATACTGACAAGTATGCTCTAATCGTTTCCAACTTTCTGATTATACCGTCAACAAATTTTGTTTGCTGTTGGTACTCTCCTTGAATAAAGAATACTCTTGAAACAATAACACTGGAGATAATACCACCAACTATGCCTAACAGAATATTCCATAAAACATTAAACATCGCTTCACCTCATTTTAGCCGCTCACACAGCGGCAGCAGTTCTTCAATTTTAGCAACGATACGCTCTTGCTCTGCGAGAGGAGGGAGAGGAAGAATCAAATTGCAAACATCAGAAACATTAACATGCTTTGCCCCAATGCCTTTCTGTTGTTCTGTTAGCTTCCTAATAACCATTGGAGACATTAAGAGCCTACGGATAAATTGAGGAAACACACCATTTGCAGAACGTATAAGCATAACACGCTGACCGAGGCACACTTTTGGGCCTTCTGGTAATATCGCTGCTCTACAGATCGATCCCTCTCTTGTGTAGACGATATCATCCTTTTGCGGAGTCAAACGAGCGATTCGTGCCGTGTATGTGTCAGCATCAACATATCTCCACTTGGTGATGTCGCCTTTCCCATCGATACAATTGGTATCAATTGTGCAATATTCGGTTTCCATATCTAGATACTTTGGCGTGGAATGCGGACAATCCACAATAGATTCCGCAATGTTATTTAGACGCACCCACTTCCAGCTTTCCGGAATATCAAATGGAATTTCATTCTCTGCAATTTCGGGCAGGGGCTTTTCCTTTTTGATTTTCTTTTCCGCAATGAGATGTTGCTTCTCTGCCTGAATCTGTTGGTACAGTTCCTCACCGGTGCCTTCCTCAGCTCGCTGCTCCACCAACTTGCCCTGAATGGCATACTGGAGAATGGACTTCTTCATGTCCTCCGGGAACTTAGCGTTAAACTGCTCCAGCTTCTCATAGGCGACAGCATAACGGCCAATCAGAGGAAGGAGTTCCTCGATCTTGGCGACAATGCGCTTTTGTTCGGAGAGAGGAGGCAGTGGAATTAAAAGATTAACCATTGTTTCTGTTCCAACTCTGGGCATTTTTACGCCGTAAGTAACAGAGTTGACTACATAATCAATATGTGGGCTGCGCAATACATACACAATATAGTTTGCATATACAAGATATGTATTGAACGGAACCAATTCTGGAGTGCATATTCCATTGTCCGGTGCAATCAAAATTTTCTTTAGATATGGACGGAGTTTGCTATATAGAACTTGCCCTTTATAAAAAAGCACCTTGTCCCCTGTGATCTTTCGTTCAGAAGCTGTTGTTCTTGTAAGAATTGCTCCGCTTTCTTTTTGAATATCTTCCAAATCTAATGACCACATATCATCTGTGATGTCTTTGGGTGATATTTTGGGTTTTGTCTGAGAATATCCGGTGCAATCACCTAACCTCACCCACTTCCAACTCTCCGGAATGTCAAAAGGAATTTCGTCTTCGGTAATCTCCACCAACGTTTTTTCCTTTTTGATTTTCTTTTCCGCAATGAGCCGTTGCTTCTCTGCCTGAATCTGCTGATACAGTTCCTCGCCGGTGCCTTCTTCCGCTCTCTGCTCCACCAGCTTGCCCTGAATGGCATACTGCAAAATACTCGCTTTTAACTGTTCCGGTGTCATTCGCTCATACCTCCAGGCAGCAGAGCTTCCAGTTCTGCCAGTACCTTATCAATTTCCGCATTGAGGGTAGTCCGTCTTTCCTGATATTCCCGGATCGTGTCCATGGGGTCAAGGATTTCTTCTTCCTCATGGGGATAACCGCACAAGTCGATGTTGCAGCCCTGTTCGTTCAGCAGATACTCTGCGGTAAACTTCTGCGCCTTGAAGTTTTCGCCGTCTGGGATTTCCTTTCGGTCATTCCACCATGCCACACAATCATCAAAGTGCTTCAGCTCCATGGGCTTCGTCTTGGAAAAGTGCTTTCTGTCAGACGGAATATCCACCCGATAAAACCATGTCTCTGTGGTGGGCTTGGTGTTGTCAAAAAACAGCAGATTGGTAGTGATGGAAGTATAAGGGCTAAACACAGAGCCGGGCAGCCGGACAACCGTGTGCAGATTGAACTGGGAAATGAGCTTCTTCTTAATGTTCACCTTGGCGTTGTCCAGACCGAACAGGAAGCCGTCCGGCACGACAACAGCAGCCCTGCCGTTTTTCTTCAAGCGGTACATAATAACCGACATGAAGAGATCTGCGGTCTCGGAGCTTGCCAAATCGTCAGGGAAGAAGCCCTGAATGGACTTGTCCTCATGCCCGCCATAGGGCGGATTCATCAGGATCACATCGAACTTATCGTCGTCCGTGTAGTCCAGCAGATTGTGTTTCAGCGAGTTCATGTGGTAGATGTTCGGAACCTCAATATCATGCAGCAGCATATTGGTTACGCAGAGCAGATAGGGAAAGGGCTTTTTCTCAATTCCGTAAATGCTGTCATCAAGCTGCTTCTGAGCCGTAGTGTCCGTTACCTGCTTGGAGAGCTGTCCCAGCCAAGAGGTGATAAATCCACCGGTGCCGCAGGCGAAGTCTGCCATCTTTTCGCCCAACTGCGGCTTTATCATCAGTGCCATAAACTCGGTGACTGCTCTCGGCGTGTAGAATTCACCGGAGGAACCGGCAGATTGCAGCTCCCGCAAAATCTCCTCATAGACAAAACCAAAGGCATGGCTTTCCTTCACATCGTCAAACTCGATCTCGTCAATGACATCAATGACCTGACGAAGATAAACGCCGTCTTTCATATAGTTGTTGGCATCCTCGAAGGTGGACTTGACGACGGCTTTCTTAATGGGAGTATCCGGTGTCACCTTGATCCCCTCATAGAGAACCGCATCACCATCTTTCACATCATTGCCTTTCAGCACCGGGAACAGAATGTTGTTGACGAAGTTCAGCAACTTGTCCCCAGTCATAGCATGACCGTTGCTATCGGTTTTCGCCCAATTTCTCCATCTAAGGTCTTCTGGAATGATGGATTCGTAGGCGTCCTCGTTTAGTTCCCAATCATCTTCTTTTGCGTCATAGACTTTGAGAAAAAGCATCCATACCATCTGCTCAATTCTCTGGGCGTCACCGTTGATACCAGCGTCCATACGCATGATATCTCGAATTCTTTTTATAAAACCTGACTGCATCGCCATCGTTATCCTACCTCTACTTCTTCATAGATCCTTGCTTCAAGCTCTTTAACAGCGGCTTCGTATTGAGCCTTGCCGCCAAACAGCTTGACAATTTTTGCAGGCTTACCATAATTGGCAAAATCCGCAAGGGAGAGAACCTTAATATCCTCAACCTCTGTGATCCCTTGGTTCATGTACTTATCCAGCAATATATCAAGAACGGCTTGTGCGTCGGCAGAATACTTGCTGAAAAAGTCTTTCTTTTTAACATTGTTAGCCCGTTCTTTTCGGGTCAGCGGCTTCTTGCCGTATGCCACATAACAGATGAAGTCGAAATCATCCACATCTTTCATACCTTGGTCTGCTTTCAATGCTTTTAGATCAATGCCCATCGCCGTGAAAGATTCCTCAATCGTTTTCTTTTTGTCCGACGCTTTCCATTTGCTGATAAAATCGGACAGAGAAGCGTATTCCCCCTTGATGTTGGTTCTGGTGTAGTCGATAATGTCCTCCTGCCGGAGCAGTCTGCCGTTGGCATCATAAACAGAAACCGTCTTATTGATGATCTTTACTCTGCACCCGTCTTTATCAACGATAGGGGTCTCTACAGGGCCATCAGGAGACTGCGTACCTCCACCACCGCTATGTCCGCCGCCCGTTGGCTTGGAGCCACCATGCTGGAACCCCTCATCCTGTTCAACAGGGCCATCCCAATCTGGGTCGGAAAACAGCCTTGTCACATTCCGAAAATCCATGACAACAAAATGTGTCTTGCCGTCTTTTTCTCTGATCCGGGTTCCTCGCCCGATAATCTGCTTGAAAGTGGTCATGCTCTCAACCGTCTTGTCAAGAACAATGAGCTTAGTCATCTTACAGTCAGCTCCGGTGGAAAGCAGTTCCGAAGTTGTTGCAATAACGGGATATGGTTCGGATACAGAGATGAAATAGTCAAGTTTGGACTTTCCGTATACGTCTGAGCCGGTGATTCTTACGCAGTAGTCCGGATTCTCCTTCACCATATCCTGATTACAGTTGATAAGGGCAATCCTCATGCGCTCTGCATGATCTTCGGAAGCGCAAAAGACGATGGTTTTCTGCATTCTGTCGGTGCTTTTCAGATATTCCGTAATCTCCCTGGCAACCTCATCAATGCGGTCTTGGAGAATGATGGTGTAATCGTAATCCCGGTTGTTGTAAATGCGGTCTTCAATGACATTGCCGAAAATATCGGTCTGTCCTTGGTATGGTCTCCAGCCGTCTCCGATGTTGGTTGTGATATTGATGACCTTAAATGGGGCAAGGAAACCGTCCTCAATGCCCTGCTTCAAGCTGTAAATATAAACCGGCTCTCCAAAGTAGTCGATATTGGATACCTTTTCGCTTTCCTTCGGAGTGGCGGTCATTCCGATCTGGGTTGCCGAAGTAAAATACTCCAAAACCTTACGCCAGTTGCTATCTTCCTTGGCACTTCCTCGGTGACACTCATCTACCACGATAAGGTCAAAGTATTCTGGCGGAATCTGCCTGAAATGCTCCTCATCATTCTGTCCCACCATCTGATGGTAGAGAGCGAAGTTCACTTCATGAGAAGCAATCTTGTTCAGGCAGTCTTTATCGGAGAAATCTACCTTATAGATGGTCTTTTCGAGCGGGGCGAAGTCCTGCAAAATACTTTGGTCAACCAGAATGTTTCGGTCTGCCAGATACAAAATTCTCTTTTTAAGGTCAGAACGGAGCAGCCGGTAGACGATCTGAAAAGCTGTGTATGTCTTGCCGGTTCCAGTAGCCATGACAAGCAGCAGTCTCTGCTGTCCTCTGGCGATTGCTTCAACGGTTCTGTTTACGGCGTTTCGCTGATAATATCTTGGAGGATAAGTACTTTGAGAAGAATAGTAGGGCTGAGATACAATTTTCTTTTCCAAATCAGAAATGCCTTTGCCGCCGTTCAATTCAGCATAATATCTCGCGACAAGCTCATCCTGGGTCGGAAACTTCTCTAATGCAATCTGCTGTTCCTGTCCAGTCAAGAAATCATGCTCATAGAAAGCGTCGCCGTTTGACGAATATGCAAACGGCAAGTCCATCATCTGAGCGTATGTCATCGCTTGCTGCAATCCATGAGATACAGAGTGATTATTATCCTTTGCTTCCACAACGGCAATCGGCTTGCCATCGTTTAAGTACAGCAAATAATCGGCATACTTGGGCTTGCTGCGAGCTACGATGTTTCCACGGATATTGATGCGACCATCTGTGATTTTGGTCTCCATCGTGATATGACCTTTCCAACCTCTCTGAATGACCGGAGTAATATAATTCAATTTGATGTCTTCTTCGGACATCTGCTTTTTGCCCAAGATAGCCATTATCCAAACCTCCTAATCATATCTTCGGTATCGGTCATTCCTTGATCGTTTCAAGAATATCCTCAATCCGGCAATCCATTACTTCACAAATGCGGAGAAGCACACCTGTTGTAATATTGTCTCCTTTGCCCAGCTTTGCAAGGGAAGCGGAGCTGATCCCTGCCTTTTCCTTCAAGTCGCTCTTTTTCATGTTTTTGTCAATAAGCATCTTCCAGAGTTTGTTATAGCTGATACGCATCATTGGAAGCCCTCCCAGCTAATTTCGTGAATATTTCTTATATTATAACACAAATCCGTAAATTCCTCCACTTGTTTAGCAAATTAAAGATTTGCAAAAACAAACTTTATTTTGCGTTTGCAAATCAAATATCTGTTCTTTTGACTCTCAATTAAGAAGTGATAGATTTAATCAAATAGAGACAATTAAAATTGTGTTCTGTTTTCCTGATAGCAAAAGAAGCGGCCACCGACTATTGAACAATTGGCGGTCGCTTCTGCAAACTCTGTTAACATGAGCTGTGCGAACTCTATCCCCAGAGCCTAAAGCTATGGTGGCAACCAAGAGTTAAAACACATATAATGCGCTTGAACGAAAATTTTGGCTTTTCAGTTTCGACTACTTGAACTTTTACGCATTTGTAGTATAATAAAGCTAGAGGATAGCGGCGTTGACCAGCTATCGGTGGCGATGAAGCAGTGGACTGGTTCGGTATCAGCCGATTGTGGAGCCAGACCGTGGGTTGAGCGTGAACCACAAGCCGAATAGATTCGATGAATCGAAAGAAAACGCTTAATAGGAGCCTTGCCTTTCGGCAGGGCTTCTATTTTTTTGAGGGAAGGTGAAAAGATGCAGAACGAAAAGCAGGATATTCTGTACCGGGCAGCGGCGGTCTGGAAGGAGCTGACGGGGTATCACTATCGGCTTACATATGGCTACAAGGGCGAACTGCACCAGATTAACCTGATCTTTGCACCAGAGGACTTCCCTCATCTAGCGGGCTTTCATTACCTCAAAGACCTTGCGCTGCCTCGGTACAACCCGCGCAAAACGGTGGATATGATCCTGTCGGGCAAAATCACCCATGAAACCGTGCGGAAGGGTGCGCAGTACCGGGAACTGGTCGAGCCGCGTCTGATGGCGTTGGTGCGGCTGAAGGAAATTCTGGAACAGGACTTCGACCTGTTCTCCTATGTGCCGCGTTTTTATCCCTTCGTTACCAAAATCAAGGCAGACTATCTGATTTCCAGCCAAGGCGAACCGACTGCGTTCGTGTTCATCATCAAGGAATCCCCTTCCGGTGATGCCGTGTGCGATTTTTTGTGCTGCTCTGCCTTTGAGAAGGGTGACCGTGACTACCGCATGAACCAGCGTTCCAGAACTCTGCTCAAGAAGGAACGGGTACAGACCGAAACATCTAACACGGTGGTTCTGTACGACCGTTTGCCAAAGAATCTCGAATAACGAACGATGCCCACCAGCTTATGGCGAAAACCATAGGTCGGTGGGCATTGTGTTCTTTATGGGGTGCGCTTAATCTTCCAGCCTACTATGGTCACACCCCAGCGATAAATAATGCCCCATTTCCACTCTCAGCACCATCTGTGCATATTCCAAGGGCTTGTTGTACAACAGCCAGTCCAGCTCTGCCCGCTGTGCCGGGGTATCGCCGTACTCGTCCTCAATGGCGATGCAGTCGATGGCAACGGCAGAGCCGTCTGCAAACCGGGCTTCTACCCGGTCAGTGTCCATGTTGTAGCGGCAGGAAAGCAGTTTGTTCATAGTCGTATGCACAGACCACACAAACAAAAAAGCTGCCACACGATGTGCAGCAGCTTCTTTAAGAAAAATGATTGTGAAGCGTAGAGATCATAGCAGTTTGCGTTTTTAATGTACAAGCAACATCTGCAAACTGCATATCGCAAATGTGCCGTTTTGATAGGCACTTTTTTGAAAATTGCGATAATAAACTATTCGCCCAGATGCCAGATGTCGCGGTCGTACTCGGCAATAGTGCGGTCGGAGGAGAACATGCCCGCTTTGGCAATATTCACCAGACACTTGCGCCGCCAGCCCTTCGGGTCGCAGGCGTAATCGTTGATGGCCTGCCCCTTGCGCACAACGTAGGCGTTGAAGTCCGGCAGGGTCTGGAACCAGTCTTTATGGATCAGCTCGTTGTGCAGGCGGGTCAGGTTTTCGGCGTGACCGGCGGCCAGCATCTCCGGGCCGGTGAGGAAGTTGATGGCGCGGCGGATGTTGGCATCGCCCTCCACCCACTGGGCGGGGTCGTAGTCGCCCACGGCGTAGCGGTGGATGACCTGATCGGAGGTCTGACCGAAGATATAGATGTTCTCCTCGCCCACCTGTTGGCTGATCTCCACATTGGCACCGTCCATGGTGCCCAGCGTCAGCGCGCCGTTCAGCATGAACTTCATGTTGCCGGTGCCGGAGGCTTCCTTGGAGGCAAGGCTGATCTGCTCGGACAGGTCGCAGGCGGGGATCAGCTTTTCGGCGGCGGTAACGTTGTAGTTCTCCACGAACACCACCTGCAGCCACTTGGACACTTCCGGGTCTGCGGCAATGACCTTGGACAGGGTCAGCAGCGCATGGATAATGTCCTTTGCAATGGTGTAGGCAGGTGCCGCTTTGGCACCGAAGATGCTCACCAGCGGAGCAGCGGGCAGGTGCCCGGCCTTGATCTCGTAGTACTGATGGATGAGGTACAGCAGGTTCAGCTGCTGGCGCTTGTACTCGTGCAGGCGCTTGGACTGGATATCGAACACAGCATCGGTGTTCACGCTCACCTTCTGGGTGCGCAGCAGCCAGTCTGCCAGTGCTTCCTTGTTGGCCTTTTTCACAGCGGTCAGCTGCTCCAGCACAGCTTCGTCGTCAGCAAAAGCCAGCAGCTTTTCCAGCTCGGCGGCATCCTTACGGAAGCCGGTGCCGATGTGCTGTTCCAGCGCGGCGGTCAGGCGGGGGTCGCATTCCAGCAGCCAGCGGCGGAAGGTGATGCCGTTGGTCTTATTGTTGAACTTTTCCGGGTACAGCTCGTAGAAGCCGTGCAGCTCGGAATTTTTCAAAATCTCGGTGTGCAGCGCTGCCACGCCGTTGGTGGAGTGGGTGAAGTGGATGTCCATGTGGGCCATGTGCACCCGGTCGTCCTTGTCGATGATGGCAAGGCTCTCGTCCTTGGTGCGGGTGCGGGCCAGTGCGTCCAGCTTTTCGATAATGGGCATCAGCTGGGGCACCACGGCATCCAGATAGGCGCGGGGCCACTTTTCCAGCGCTTCGGCCAGAATGGTGTGGTTGGTGTAGGCGCAGGTCTTTGTGACAATCTTTACGGCTTCCTCAAATTCGATGCCCTTTTCGCCCAGCAGCCGGATCAGCTCCGGGATGACCATGCTGGGGTGGGTGTCGTTGATCTGGATGGCGGCGTAGTCGGCCAGATCATGGTAATCGCAGCCCCGGGCGGCACACTCGGCCAGAATGAGCTGGGCACCGGCAGAGACCATCAGGTACTGCTGGTACACCCGCAGGCGGCGGCCTGCCTCATCGGAATCGTCCGGGTAGAGGAAGAGGGTCAGGTTCTTGTCAATGGCAGTTTTATCGAAGGCAATGCCGTCATGGACGATGCTCTCATCGATGGTGTCAAGGTCAAACAGGTTCAGGGTGTTGGTGCGGCCCTCGTAGCCGGTGACCGCCAGCTTGTACAGCCGGGCAGTGTACTCCTTGCCCGCCAGCTCCACCGGGTAGGTGATGTCGGTCTTTTCCGCCCAGCTGTGGGCGGTGAGCCACGGGTCGGGCTTTTCGTTCTGCACGCCGTCCTCAAAGGACTGGTGGAACAGGCCGAAGTGATACCGCAGGCCCACGCCGTCGCCGGGCAGGTTCAGCGTTGCCAGAGAGTCGAGAAAGCAGGCAGCCAGACGGCCCAGACCGCCGTTGCCCAGAGAAGGTTCCGGCTCCACCTCTTCGATATCGGAAAGGCTCTTGCCGACGGCAGCCAGTGCATCGCGGGCTTCATCGTACAGTCCCAGATTGATGAGGTTGTTGGACAGCAGCTTGCCGATGAGAAATTCGGCGCTGATATAGTACAGCTTGCGGCCGGTGACCGGCTGCACACGGTCGGCGCTCTTCTGCCGGACGAGTTCCAGCAGCGCGAGATACAGCTCCTGATTCGTGCAGTCTGCCAGCGGCTTGCCCGTGAGATCCTGTAACGTTTCGGTAAAGCTCATAAATGCATCCTCCTTTGCTACGGAAAACAGGTTTGACATCTGTACTTCCAGATATACCACATAAAACAATCAAAATCTTGCCTAAAAAGCGCAGACTGTGGTACAATCCTATCATCGGGAGGTGAAACGATGCAAAATCAGGCATTTTTGCAGGAGACCAAGCAGCACGGTGCCGTGCGGTTTCCCTTCAATCTGTATCCCTGCACCATTCCGGGAGACTTTCCGCAGGTGGCGCTCCACTGGCAGGAAAGCATGGAGCTGGTCTTTGTCAAGCGGGGCACAGGACTGGTGCAGGTGGGCGCTGAGAGCTGCCCGGCCCGCATGGGGGACATCTTTATTTTTACGCCCGGCACCCTCCATGCCCTGCGGCAGGCCGAAGGGCAGTGCATGGAATACGAAAATATCATTTTTGAGCTGGAGCTTCTGGGCGGCGCAGAGGACCTTTGTGCCGAGAAATATCTGCTTCCGCTGCAAAGCGGGCGCTTGTCGCTGCCTGCGCGGCTGACCCCGAACGATTTGTGCTATCTGCAGGCCGCCGCCTGCCTGCGGGAGGTGGAGGATGCCAACCGCGCCAAGCTCCCCGGCTACGAGCTGCAGGTCAAGGGGGCATTGCTGCGGTTTCTTGCCCTGCTCCTTGCACAGGGCCGGCAGCGGCTTGCCGCCGAGACAGCCGACACCCAGCGGCTGAAAACGCTCCTGCAATGGCTTTCGGCCCATTATACGGAGGAGCTCCGGGTCGCCGATGCCGCCGGGGTCTGCTCCTTTAGTGCCAGCCACTTCATGCGGTGGTTCCGGCAGATGACCGGGCAGAGCTTTGTGGCCTTTCTGAACGAGTACCGGCTCAACGCCGCCGCCGAAGCACTGCAGGCCACAGATGAGACGGTTCTGACCATCGCTTCCCGGTGCGGGTTTGAGAACCTCTCCTATTTTAACCGGGCGTTCAAGGCACACTTCGGCATGACACCGCGGGAGTACCGGAAAAAATAAGCAAAACGAGGCCGTTCTGCCTCTCTGGAAAAGAGAGGGGACGGCCTCGTTTTTTGCACATCAGACCTCCGGCGGCGGGCAGCAGCTCTCCCGTTGGATGAGCCGGTGCGGCACGATGATCTTGGTTGCCAGAAGATTCGGGTTTTCGATATGGTTGATGGTCTGGCTGGCCGCTTCCATGCCCAGCTGATAGGGGTTCACGTCCACGGTGGTCAGCTGCGGGCTGGTGATGCGGGAGAACAGCGAGTTATTGAAGGACACGATGGACAAGTCTTTCGGGACGCGCAGCCCCAGCTTGCCGCAGAACTGTTCCAGCACCACGGCAAGGATGTCGTCGCTGACCAGCATGGCGGTGGGGCGGTCCGGCGCGGTGAACAGGGCCTTCAGCGTTTCTTCGTAAGCATCGTTCAGGGCATCGATGCAGGTATTTTGATCGAGTTATAAAGGAAGGTAAACGAAGATGCAGAGAAGTGCAGGCATTTTGCTGCCCATCAGCAGTCTGCCGTCCCCTTACGGCATCGGCTGCTTCTCGCAGGAGGCGTACGACTTTGTGGACTGGCTCAAGGAAGCCGGGCAGACCTACTGGCAGATCCTGCCGCTGGGTGTTACCAGCTACGGCGACAGCCCTTATCAGAGCTTTTCCGCCTTTGCGGGCAATCCGTATTTCATCAGTCTGGATGCACTGGTGGAGGAAGGGGTGCTGACTGCCGACGAGTGCAAAAAGGCAAACTTCGGCCGCAAGGCAGATGATATCAACTACAGCCGCCTGTATACCGAGCGCGGCCGTCTGCTGCGGCTGGCGTACTCCCGCAGCGACATCGGCCACAACGAAGTGTTTACGGCGTTCTGTGAGAAAAACAAGTGGTGGCTGGATGATTTTGCCCTGTTCATGGCGGTGAAGGACCGCTTTGAGGGCAAGCCGTGGATCGAGTGGGCCGAGGACATCCGTCTGCGCTGGCAGCCTGCCATGGACTACTACCGCCGGGAGCTGTATTTTGAGGTGGAGTACCACAAGTATCTCCAGTTCAAGTTCGACGAGCTGTGGCGCAGGCTGAAAGCCTACGCCAACAGCAAAGGCATCCGGATCATCGGCGATATCCCCATCTATGTGGCGCTGGACTCGGCAGATGCATGGGCAAACCCGGGGCTGTTCCAGCTGGACGGGGAAAATCTGCCCACGGCGGTGGCGGGCGTTCCTCCGGATGGATTTTCGCCCACCGGTCAGCTCTGGGGCAATCCGCTCTACCGCTGGGAAGCCCACCGCGAAACCGGCTATCAGTGGTGGATCACCCGCCTGTGGTACTGCTTTGAGCTGTACGACGTGGTGCGCATCGACCACTTCCGCGGCTTCGATGAGTATTTCTCCATCCCCTACGGCAGCGAGACCGCGGCAGAGGGCCACTGGGAGAAAGGCCCCGGCATCGAGCTGTTCCGTGCCGTGGAGCAGGCATTGGGCAAGCGGGAGATCATTGCGGAGGATCTTGGTTATATGAGCGAGACGGTCCGTCAGCTGGTGCGGGACAGCGGTTTCCCCGGCATGAAGGTGCTGGAATTTGCCTTTGACTCCCGCGACACTGGCAGCGCCAGCGACTATCTGCCCCACAACTACCCTGTGAACAGTGTGGCCTATACCGGCACCCACGACAACGAGACGCTGGTATCGTGGTACCAGACCGTCACCGATGCCGAGCGCGCCATGGTGCGGGACTACCTGTACGACTACGCCACCCCGGAAGAGCAGCTCTATAAAAGCATGATCGCACTGATCTTGCGCAGCGCAGCGGCGGCCTGCATCATCCCCATGCAGGACTGGCTGGGGCTGGACAACTCTGCCCGCATCAATCAGCCCTCCACCGTGGGCCAGAACTGGCGCTGGCGGCTGAAAAAGACCCAGCTGACAAAGAAGCTTCAAAAGGAGATCTGCCTGCTGACCACCCGCTATGGCCGAAAAAACTGGGCGTGACAGTATAGTGTTCTGGACTTGATTTTGGAAAATTTATTGCAGAATAATGGCAGAAGTAATACTTATTCAAAAATAAAATGACAAAGAGCAAATAAAAAAGTACAGAATATGGATCGGGACGCGTGACTTTTAATTTTGACAAAAATCAAGGAAGGACTTTGTATAACTTTACAAAACAAGAAAATACAGCGGTAAAAAGTTGTTGCGATTTTCGGATTGAAAGAAATAACAGAAAACGCTATACCTTAAGCATCAAAGGCAAAGACGCTTCGCGAGAGATCGCAAAGCGTCTTTTTGTATATCTAAAACCACTCGCTAGGCGGGTGGTTCGATAAAGATTATATCGGTGAGTAATAAAACTCAAACGAAGAATTTTGGAATAGTAGAAGCTATATTGTATGAGTACTAATTAAAGTATGAGTACTAATTAAAGTTTGCGAGCTATGAAGCTCGTAGAGCGACTTAAAATCAATAAAAGCGCACTTTGCAAAATTTCAGAAGAACCTATCCGATAATTCGTTGGCAACTGACAATGTCTATCTTGTGCGTTTGACGCATGGTCAAGAATAGAGGGCTATGCCCGCATAGGAAAAACCACCAGCTCGGCTGGTGGATGTTTATTCTTTTTGACATGTGCCGCGGGATGCTTTATAATAAGAATGATTTCAGATGTCTGCGGGGCGGTGTGCCCTGCGGTAAAATTACGGCAAGCAAAAAAGGGAACTGCTATGAGAGAAGAAAAGGCCAGCGCATTGCCGCTGCTGCTGGACGTGCGCAGAATGGACGAAAATAACCGGGCTTACGCCTACCGTATGCTGCGCAAAAATATTATGACCTTGCAGCTGCAGCCGGGCTGTCAGCTGAGCGAGGCCGAACTGTGCGAACAGCTGGCCATGAGCCGCACACCGGTACACGAAGCGCTGATGATGCTGAAAAGCGAATGGCTTGTGGATGTTCTGCCGCAGCGCGGCAGCATTGTGTCCAAGATCAGCGTTCCATACCTGAACGAAGGCTTTGCCATGCGCCGCATTCTGGAACCGGCGCTGCTGCGCGGGCTGGCCGGAAAGCTGACAAGGGAACAGCTGAACGAATTTCAGGAACTGCTGAACCGGCAGAACAAAGACCTTTATCTGGATCAGGATGCAGCAGATGACTTCTTCATCTCGCTGGATAACGACTTCCACAGGCTTTTGTACCACGATTCCGGCTACGACCGCATCTGGGAGGCCATGCACAACGTTACTTCCCATATGGACCGTGTGCGGTATCTGGACTCGGCCCTTTGCCGGGGAAATATTGCCTCGGTGCAGAAAGAGCACGAGCAGATCTTTGGCTACCTGCGGGACGGCCTGCCGCTGGACGTGGATGTAGAAGCCCTGTTTGAGCATCACCTTGGCATGTACCGTGAGAATTTCCAGAAGATATTGGAACGGTTCCCGGATTTCTTTGTACGGACATAAACCAAAAAGAGCACCCGCTGCTGACCCTTACAAGGCCATGGCAGGGGGCGCTTTTTTGGTTCAATACGGATACGGTTTTACGCCGGGCTGCGGAGATCAATTTACGACGGCAGTGTTTCTGATGGATTTTGCACCAGAAATACTGCTTTTTCTGTTCAAAACCCGGAAAAACAGCAGTTTGTGTCCTTGAATTGCCCGAAAAACTTGCAGGAATGCAGGTTTTTGTGGTAATATTTAAGATATGTTCCCGTTGAGGGGAAGAAAGAGAGGGGTAATCAAATGATCAATATCTGCATCATTGCCACCATTGTGATCTATCTGGTGGGAATGCTGCTGGTTGGCTTTGTCTACAGCAAATCCAACGAGGACAGCAGCGATTTCTACCTCGGCGGCCGCACGATGGGCCCGCTGGTCACGGCTATGAGTGCCGAAGCCAGCGATATGTCCAGCTGGCTGCTGATGGGTATGCCGGGCCTTGCATATCTCACCGGCATCGCGTCGCCGGGCTGGACGGCCATCGGCCTTGCTGTGGGCACATGGCTCAACTGGCTCATTGTGGCCCGCCGCCTGCGCCGCTACTCTGCCAATCTGGATGCCATCACGGTGCCGCAGTTCCTTTCCCTGCGGTTCCATGACCAGCGCAACCTGCTCAACGCGCTGGGCGCGGTCATTATCATCGTGTTCTTCATCCCGTACACCGCTTCCGGCTTTGCCGCCTGCGGCAAGCTGTTCAACAGCCTGTTTGGAGTGGATTACATGGCGGCCATGATCCTGTCCGCTGTGGTCATTGTGGGTTACACCATCATGGGCGGCTTCCGCGCGGTGTCTACCACCGACCTGATCCAGTCCATCGTCATGAGCATGGCGCTGATCGCGGTGCTGGTGTATGGCGTCAACGTGGCAGGCGGCTGGGACGTGGTTCTGGACAACGCCCGCAGCCTGCCCGGCTACCTGACCATGGCTGCAAGCCACAATGCAGCAGACAACACTGCCACCTCCTACAGTCTGCTGGACATCGTATCCACGCTGGCATGGGGTCTGGGCTACTTCGGCATGCCCCACATCCTGCTGCGCTTCATGGCCATTGAGGACGAAAAGAAGCTGGTGCTCAGCCGCCGCATTGCAAGCGTGTGGGTGGTCATTGCCATGACCGCTTCCATCGTCATCGGCATGGTGGGTCTGGGCATGACCAAGGCGGGCGCGCTGGAGTTCCTGAGCGGCTCTTCCAGCGAGACCCTGATCGTGCGCGTGGCCAGCCTGATCGCCCAGCACGGCGTGCTGGCAGCCATTCTGGCAGGCCTGATCCTTGCCGGCATCCTTGCCGCTACCATGTCCACCGCCGACAGCCAGATGCTGGCAGCGGCCTCCAGCGTATCCCAGAACATCCTGCAGGAGTTCGGCCACATGAAGCTGACCGAGAAGCAGAGCCTGTTCGCTGCCCGCCTGACCATCATCTGCATCAGCGTGGTGGGCGTGGTGCTGGCCCGCGACCCCAACTCCAGCGTGTTCGGCATCGTCAGCTTTGCATGGGCTGGCTTCGGCGGCTCCTTTGGCGCGGTGGTGCTGTGCTCCCTGTTCTGGAAGCGCTGCAACTGGCAGGGCGCACTGGCCGGTATGCTCTCCGGCGGCCTGATGGTCTTTGTATGGAAGTACATCATCAGCCCGCTGGGCGGCGTGTTTGGCATCTACGAGCTGCTGCCCGCCTTCCTGACTTCTCTGGTGGTGTGCGTGGTAGTCAGCCTGCTCACCCCGGCACCCTCGGCAGAGATCGAGGCAGAGTTCGACGCTGCAAAGTAAAAACGATGGGGAATGCCCTCCGCTGTGCTCTGGGCATAGCAGCGAAAAATGATGGATCCTTATGCAAAAGAGCAAAGCCTGCGGGCTTTGCTCTTTTGCTTTTTCACGGATGGGGTCGGAGAGGGAAGTGACATTTAATTCAAAAGGATCAGCCATGCTTCGCAGCATGGAAGCAGAAATCCAAAACAGAAAAAGAACAGAAGATCCAGCACGAGCCGCATCAGACGGGTAAGAGGCGTGCCGAAAGACATGGCATGAATGATAAAAAGATTCACCTCACCCCAGCGCCGGTAGTAACCGGTTTGCTCAAAATTGTTCCAGAGCTCAAGAGATAGAAATTCAAATCCGGCAAACAATGGAAAAATGACCAGGGAGGATATCCAGCCGTCGGCCTGAAGCGAACCATCGCTGAGAGTCCGCCAGTGCACAGCTAATCTGCCTGGACAGGCAAAAATTCCCCACAGGGCAAGTGCAATGCTTAATGCAAGAAGAGCAGTACGCACAGAATGCCAGTCTACAGTGTGCTGGCGGCGCAGCATGGTGAAAAAATCTTCCAGAGGAACGGGAGGAGTGCCATCTTTTTGACGGGAGTCATGACAGTGCATCAGGTCAGCGAGGGTCAGGCCCAGCACATCGGCCAGCGGCTCCAGCGTGTTGATGTCTGGCAACCCGATGCCGCGTTCCCAGCGGCTGACGGCTTTATCCGTAACGTGAAGCTGCTGAGCCAGTTCGGCCTGCGTCATGTTCCGCTCCCGGCGCACTTGTGCAAGGAATGCACCAAATTCTTTTGCATCCATTCTGCTCACATCCTTTTCCACAGGATAACACAGGAATGTGGAAAACACAACCGACGGAACGTTTACCTGCCGGTCTGCAGAACAAAAAGGACGTGCTCCCTTGCGGGAACACGTCCTTTTTAATCGCTTCAGTATCAGGCGGAAATCAGCTTACAGCTGGGGGCCGGCAGAGACCAGAGCCTTACCGTGCTCGTTGCCCTCGTACTTCTTGAAGTTCTTGATGAAGCGGCTTGCCAGATCCTTGGCCTTCTCTTCCCACTGGGAAGCATCAGCATAGGTGTCGCGAGGATCCAGAATGCCGGTGTCCACGCCGTTCAGCACGGTGGGAACCTCGAAGTCGAAGTAGGGGATCTTCTTGGTGGGCACATTGTTGATGTCGCCGTTCAGGATGGCATCGATGATGCCGCGGGTATCCTTGATGGAGATGCGCTTGCCGGTGCCGTTCCAGCCGGTGTTGACCAGATAAGCCTTGGCGCCGCTCTTCTGCATCTTCTTGACCAGCTCCTCAGCATACTTGGTGGGGTGCAGCTCCAGGAAAGCCTGGCCGAAGCATGCGGAGAAGGTGGGGGTGGGCTCGGTGATGCCGCGCTCGGTGCCTGCCAGCTTTGCAGTGAAGCCGGACAGGAAGTAGTACTGGGTCTGCTCGGGGCTCAGGATGGAGACCGGGGGCAGAACGCCGAATGCGTCAGCAGACAGGAAGATGACGTTCTTTGCAGCGGGTGCAGAAGAAATGGGGCGGACGATGTTCTTGATGTGGTTGATGGGGTAGGACACACGGGTGTTCTCGGTAACGCTCTTATCAGCGAAATCGATGTGGCCCTCAGCATCCAGAGAGACGTTCTCCAGCAGAGCGTTGCGCTTGATGGCGTTGTAGATATCGGGCTCGGAGTCCTTATCCAGGTTGATGACCTTTGCGTAGCAGCCGCCCTCGAAGTTGAACACGCCGTTGTCGTCCCAGCCGTGCTCGTCATCGCCGATCAGCAGACGCTTGGGATCGGTGGACAGGGTGGTCTTGCCGGTGCCGGACAGACCGAAGAAGATAGCGGTGTTCTCACCGTTCAGGTCGGTGTTGGCAGAGCAGTGCATGGAAGCCATGCCCTTCAGCGGCAGGAAGTAGTTCATCATGGAGAACATGCCCTTCTTCATCTCGCCGCCGTACCAGGTGTTCACGATGACCTGCTCCTTGCTGGTGATGTTGAACACAACAGCAGTCTCAGAGTTCAGGCCCAGCTCCTTGTAGTTCTCAACCTTGGCCTTGGATGCGTTGTAGACAACGAAATCGGGCTCAAAGTTCTCCAGCTCCTCAGCGGTGGGCTTGATGAACATGTTGGTGACGAAGTGTGCCTGCCATGCAACTTCCATGACAAAGCGGATGGCCATGCGGGTATCCTTGTTGGCACCGCAGAATGCATCCACCACGTACAGGCGCTTGTTGGACAGCTCCTTCTGAGCAATAGCCTTCACAGCAGCCCATGCTTCCTGAGAAGCGGGGTGGTTGTCGTTCTTGTACTCGTCGGAAGTCCACCACACGGTGTCCTTGGAGTTCTCGTCCATAACGATGAACTTGTCCTTGGGAGAACGGCCGGTGTAGATGCCGGTCATAACGTTCACAGCACCCAGCTCGCTGACCTGGCCCTTTTCGTAGCCTTCCAGACCGGGCTTGGTCTCTTCCTCGAACAGCTGCTCGTAGGAGGGGTTGTACACGATCTCAGTCGTGCCGGTAATGCCATACTTGGTAAGATCCAACTTTGCCATATTCGCTATACCTCTACTTTCGTTTGATCCATACGTCCTGTATAGGGCACAGCGTTTCCCGGCGGGCCGGGCGCTGCGCAGAAGGCTTGCAGTTTGTAAATGCAAATTCTCCTGTATACCATTATACATAAAAGCCTTGCAAAATCAATAAATAAACCGTGCTATTTGCAGAAAAGAAACAAATTTCATTAAGAAATTTAACTGCCTGAAACAATTTCAGGAAACAAAAGCAGGGGGCGAAACCTGAAAAAATAAGGTGGAAAGGCAGAAAAACAATTTTTTGATAAAATTTTGACGAGCTGGGATGCATGAAAAACCCGTGCACAAAAGCAACCCTTCCCACAAAACGGCGCGGCAGGGAAGGGCAGAACCGTTCCACAGCCCGATTTGTGCAAAATTTACGAGATTTTGATGATTTTTATGGCAAAGAAGCTTTGCCTGTGGTATACTGTATCTGACCAAAGGACAGCCCCGCTTTTTCTGTGCGCTACATATAAAAAGGAAAAAGATCATGAAGACCATCTACATCCTGCTCACCCGGTCGGGTACCCTGCTTTCAAACCTTGTTTACGCTGTTACCGGTGCAAATTATACCCACGCTTCGCTGGCTTTTGACGAAGACCTGAGCTGCCTGTACAGCTCTACCCGCAAAAACGGCTATACCATGTTCCCGGCAGGGCCCAGCAGGGAATACCTGAACCGGGGCGTGTTCCGTCTGCGGGAGAACGTGCCCTGCGCACTGTATGCGCTGGATGTGAGCGATGAAGCCTACACCCGTGCCCGCCGCCGTGCCGAGCACATGATGGCCCACGGCAGACTTTACCAGTTCAACGTTATCGGTCTTGCGCTCTGCGGGATGCATATCCGCTGGAAGCGCCGCCGGCACTATTTCTGCTCCCAGTTCGTCAGCGAGGTGCTGGAAAAGAGCGGTGCCATGGAGCTGCCCAAGCACAGCACCCTGATGCACCCGAACGACTACACCCGGCTGGAAGAGCTGCGGTGCGTATACAAGGGTACACTGGCCGGCCTGCCGCAGCGCCAGCAGATGGAATTTGACCAGAACGATACGGTGATCGGCGTATATCTGGGGCTGGCGCTGGGCCTGTTCCACACCGGCGCGGCCCGGGTGCGAGAGATTTTTTGAAAAAATTGAATTTTTGTGTTGACAAAGCAGGTGTGCTATGCTAAAATAGCCAAGTCGGGAGCGAACACCCGATGCAAAATGGACGTATGGCCCGTTGGTCAAGCGGTTAAGACAGAGGCCTCTCACGCCTTTAACATCGGTTCGATTCCGGTACGGGTCACCATTTTATAGTAGTAAAACGGTCATGTGCCGTTTTATATAGATGCCTCTTTAGCTCAGTCGGTTAGAGCACCTGACTGTTAATCAGGGTGTCGCCTGTTCGAGTCAGGCAAGAGGCGCCAGCAAAGCGATGGAAGTTTTCCATCGCTTTTTTCTTTTTCTCCGGCCGCTTTTGTTGACAGAAAATGCGAGGCGGGATATACTTAAAATAATAAGCGAAACAGGAGGAAACTCCTTCCGTCATTGCCTGCGGCAATGCCACCTCCCTTATAGAGGGAGGCTTTGGCAAAACCGGAAACTTGGCCGCACTGCCAAAGGCCCCATCTCCGAGGGGGCTGGCACGGCGTAAGCCGTGACTGGGGGAGTTTGCCCTTTGAAAAAGGAGAACATCATGAAAAAAATCATTCTGACCGGCGACCGTCCCACCGGCCGCCTGCATGTGGGCCATTATGTCGGTTCCCTGAAGGAGCGGGTGCGCCTGCAGAACTCCGGCGAGTACGATGAGATCTACGTTATGATCGCCGATGCACAGGCCCTGACCGATAACGCCGACAACCCGGAAAAGGTGCGCCAGAACATCCTGCAGGTGGCGCTGGATTATCTGGCCTGCGGCATCGACCCCGCCAAGACCCATATTTTCATCCAGTCCATGGTGCCCCAGCTCACCGAGCTGAGCTTCTACTATATGAACCTCGTCACCGTGAGCCGCCTGCAGCGCAACCCCACCGTCAAGAGTGAGATCCATATGCGCAACTTTGAGACCAGCATCCCGGTGGGCTTCTTCTGCTACCCCATCAGTCAGGCGGCGGACATCACCGCTTTCCACGCCACCACCGTGCCTGCCGGTGAGGACCAGAAGCCCATGATCGAGCAGTGCTGCGAGATCGTGCGCAAATTCAACGCCGTTTACGGCGATACCCTGACCGAGCCGGAGATCGTGCTGCCCCAGAACGCCGCCTGCCTGCGTCTGCCCGGCACCGACGGCAAGGCCAAGATGAGCAAGAGCCTTGGCAACTGCATCTACCTGTCCGAGGAACCGGAGGACATCAAAAAGAAGGTCATGTCCATGTACACCGACCCCAACCACCTGCGGGTGCAGGACCCCGGCAAGGTGGAGGGCAACCCGGTGTTCATCTATCTGGACGCCTTCTGCCGTCCGGAGCACTTTGCAGAGTTCTGGCCGGAATACCAGAACCTCGACGAGGTGAAGGCGAACTACCAGCGCGGCGGTCTGGGCGACGTGAAGGTGAAAAAGTTCCTGAACAGCGTCATGCAGGCCGAGCTGGAGCCCATCCGCACCCGCCGCAAGGAGTGGGAGCAGCGCCTGCCCGAGGTGGTGGAGATCCTGAAGGAGGGCAGCGCCTACGCGGAAAAGACTGCCGCCGCCACGCTGGCCGAGGTGCGCAAGTCCATGCGAATCGATTACTTCGACAACGACAACCTGTTGAAATAAAATCTATGAGAGTGTCCGGGATGCCGCAGGCGTTCCGGACACTCTTTTTATAGTTTACGAAAATTGCATAGAAAATGCGGTCAAACTGTGTTAAAATAGGGGCAATAAGTACAGAAAGCCCCCGCTCTGGGGGCGAGAGGAAAAAGGAAAATCACCATGCAAAAGACCATCTGGATCACTGGCGCAAGCTCCGGCATCGGGCAGGAGTTTGCACGCCGCTATGCAAAGCTGGGCTGCCGGCTCATCCTGACTGCCCGCCGCACCGACCGGCTGGAAGCGCTGGCCGCAAAACTGGGCACGCCCTGCCGCATCCTGCCTGCCGATCTTGCAAAGGAAGAGGACTGCCAGCGCCTTTTCAAGGAGCTGGAGGGGGAGACCATTGATATCTTTATCAACAACGCGGGCTTTGGCGTGTGCGGCAGCTATCTGGAGACCGACGATGCCCGGGAAGAGGAAATGATCCGGGTGAATGTGGAAGCCATGGCGCGGCTGTTCCGCTTTGCGGTGCGCAGGATGCACGCGGCAGGCGGCGGCACCATCCTGAACGTGGCATCCTCGGCGGGGCTGCTGCCCGGCGGGCCCTATATGGCGGGCTACTATGCCAGCAAGGCCTATGTGGTCAGCCTGACCCGGGGCGTTGCCCGGGAGCTGCAGGAGCTGCACAGCCCGGTCTATGTGTGTGCACTCTGCCCGGGGCCGGTGGATACCGAGTTCAACGACCGGGCAGGGGTGGTGTTTGCCCTCAAGGGCATCACGCCGGAGTTCTGCGTACAGGAAGCCATGCACGGCATGATGCACCGCAGGATCATCATCGTGCCCTCGGCCTTTATGCGGGCATGCACCACGGCGCAGAAGCTGCTGCCTGCCTCCTTGCTGATGCCCATTGTGGCACGGCAGCAGAAAAAGAAGCTGGGATGATATTCTGGATGGCTTAATATGGCTCTTGTCAACAAGCCCAAATTTTTCCGCCGAAATTGTGCGCACTGCTAATGACTGAAACCGTGTATACAAGAAAAAACCGGTTTTTTGCAGCTTTGCACGACTTTTCACGAAAAAATTTCCCGGAAAATTAAAAATACAGCAAAAATGCAGAAGAAAATGCCTTGACAGAGCCCAAAAAGAATGTTACCCTGTATACAAGAAGGATGCTAAAACCGAGAGTTCAGCTTTGGGCATCCTGCAAGGCAAGAACGGGGCTTCCCCGCAAAGGAACAATTTGATTGGAGGACTCTATTATGGCACAGTGCACTCCCAAATCTTTTGATCTGACCGGCAAGGTCGCGCTGATCACCGGCGCATCCTACGGCATTGGCATGGCAATTGCAAAGGCAATGGCAGCCAACGGTGCAACCATCGTGTTCAACGACATCAAGCAGGAGCTGGTGGATAAGGGCATCGCTGCTTACGCAGAAGCAGGCATCAAGGCTCACGGCTACGTCTGCGACGTGACCGATGAGGATGCCGTCAACGCCATGGTGGCAAAGATCACCGAGGAAGTTGGCCACATCAACATTCTGGTCAACAACGCCGGTATCATCAAGCGCATCCCCATGACCGAGATGAGCGCTGCACAGTTCCGTCAGGTCATCGATGTTGACCTGAACGCTCCCTTCATCGTGGCAAAGGCCATCATCCCCGACATGATCGCACAGGGCGGCGGCAAGATCATCAACATCTGCTCCATGATGAGCGAGCTGGGCCGTGAGACCGTCTCCGCCTACGCTGCAGCCAAGGGCGGCCTGAAGATGCTCACCAAGAACATCGCTTCCGAGTACGGCGCATACAACATCCAGTGCAACGGCATTGGACCCGGCTACATCGCTACTCCGCAGACCGCACCTCTGCGCGAGATCCAGCCCGACGGCAGCCGTCATCCCTTCGACCAGTTCATTGTTGCCAAGACCCCCGCAGGCCGCTGGGGCGAGGCAGAGGATCTGGGCGGACCTGCTGTCTTCCTGGCATCCGAGGCTTCTGACTTTGTCAATGGCCTGATCCTGTACGTCGATGGCGGCATTCTGGCTTACATCGGCAAGCAGCCCCAGTAATGGCTGAGGATATCCCAAAGGACTGAGCACGGCGGCAGCCGGGCAGGCTTTGCCTGCTGGCTGCCGCTTTTTGTGTTTGTATGGGAAAGGATGTTGTGTTATAATGGAAAAACAGCATAAAGACGCAGTATGGGTGCCCCATGCCGAGATCGAGCCGGAGGTATGCGGCAAGGGCGTAAAGCGCCGCATTCTGGCCTACAGCAAGGATGCGATGTGCGTGGAAAATACCTTTGAGACCGGCGGTGTGGGTGCCATGCACTGCCACCCGCACACGCAGGTCACCTACATCGTTTCCGGCCGCTACCGCTTTACCATCGGCGACGAGACCCGCGAGGTGGGCCCCGGCGACACCCTGCTCAAGCAGGACGGCGTGATGCACGGCTGTGTGTGTCTGGAAGGCGGCGTGATGCTGGACTTCTTTACACCCATGCGCGAGGACTTTGTATAACACCTGCATCTGCAGGGAAGAAAAATAAGAAGGAGAATCATAAACCCATGAAAATTGCACTCATCAACGAGAACAGTCAGGCCGCAAAGAACGGCATCATTGAAACTGCCCTGAAAAAGGTAGTGGAACCCATGGGCCACGAGGTGGTCAACTACGGCATGTACGCCGCCGATGACGCCGCCCAGCTGACCTATGTGCAGTGCGGCATTCTGGCTGCCATCCTGCTGAACAGCGGCGCAGCCGATTACGTCATCACCGGCTGCGGCACCGGCGAGGGTGCCATGCTGGCCTTGAACAGCTTCCCCGGCGTGATCTGCGGCCATGTGGAGGACCCTGTGGATGCCTACACCTTTGCCCACGTCAACGACGGCAACGCCGTTGCCATGCCGTTTGCCAAGGGCTTCGGCTGGGGCGGTGAGCTGAACCTTGAGTACTGCTTCGAGAAACTGTTCGGCTTCGGCCACGGTCAGGGCTACCCCAAGGAGCGCGTGGAGCCTGAGCAGCGCAACAAGAAGATCCTGGACGGCGTGCGTGCCGCTACCTTCAAGCCGCTGATCGAGTGCCTGAAGAGCATCGATCAGGACCTGCTGAAGGGCGCTGTGGCCGGTGCAAAGTTCAGCGAGCTGTTCTTCGCCTCCTGCAAGGACGAGGAGCTGGCAGCATACGTCAAGACGCTGCTGTAAGAGGATGCTGCTATGGGCTGGCTTTATCATCTGAACGCAGGCATTACCCATGGACTGGAAGGCTTTCTGGAGACCGCAGTGCCCATGATCGCGGGCCTTGCCGAAGTGATCGGTCTGTTCATCATCGTCACCAGTCTTGTCAAGGCCACCTACCACTATGTGCGGGCGACCTTCTTCCATGACCACCATGATTTCCACCACGAGATGAGCAGCGGCCTGACCACGGCGCTGGAATTCCTGATGTCGGCGGAGATCGCAAAGACCTTCCTTTTGCAGAATCTGGAGTCGGTGGTGCCACTGGCTGCCACCTTTGCACTGCGCGCCATGATGAGCTTGATGCTGCACTGGGAAATGCAGGGCGGACACCGCTCCGGCCGCAAAAAAGCGGAAAACGACACAGAAGCGGAAAAGAATGACTAGTGCGCAGCTGAAAACAGAGTTTTGCCAAACTTTTGCCGTGATAACTTTCTTTGCGTTGTGAAAAACGTAAAACCTTGACATGAGCCCTTGACACTTTTGCACAAAGGGACTATACTCTTGCCATCGAAAGCAAAGGCGCTGACGGAAGAGATTCCGCCAGCGCCTTTTGTGTTTTCGGGGATATTGCCGCTCGGGGGAAGATAGAGGGTCTCCTGAGTGCAAATGAAGCGTTCCTGCGTGTGATCGGCACGGGGAACACCGCACACGCCAAAAGGTTCTGGTGGCCTTGCGGCATCACATTCGTGGGAGGTATGGAAAGTTATGTTCAGCTCCATCAACACCTGTTGGACGCTCGTGGGAGCGTTCCTCGTCTACTTCATGCAGGCGGGCTTCGCCTTGTGCGAAGCCGGTTTTACCCGTGCCAAGAACACCGGTAATATTCTGATGAAGAATATGATGGACTTCTGCATCGGCACCCCGTGCTACTGGATCATCGGCTTTGGCCTGATGTTCGGCGGCACCGGCGCACTGATCGGCGGCTTTGACCCGTTCATTCAGGGCGATTACAGCCATCTGGGTCTGGATATCCCGCTGTGGGTCTACATCGTGTTCCAGACCGTGTTCTGCGCAACGGCTGCCACCATCGTTTCCGGCTCCATGGCCGAGCGCACCAACTTCAAGGCTTACTGCGTTTATTCTGCTGCGATCTCGCTGGTGGTCTACCCCATCTGCGGCCACTGGATGTGGGGCGGCGGCTGGCTGCAGAGCATGGGCTTCCATGACTTTGCAGGCTCTGCAGCAGTCCACAATGTGGGCGGTGTCATCGCTCTGCTGGGCGCATGGATGCTGGGTCCCCGCATCGGCAAGTACGACAAGAACGGCAAGCCTCACGCCATTCCCGGCCACAACCTGACCGCCGGTGCTCTGGGCGTGTTCATCCTGTGGTTCTGCTGGTTCGGCTTCAACGGCGGTTCTTCTCTGAGCCTTGCCACCGACGAGGCCATGACCATGACCGGTCTGGTCTGCTTCAATACCAACCTTGCTGCAGCCGTTGCCACCTGTGTGACCATGATTTTTACATGGCTGCGCTACGGCAAGCCCGATGTCTCCATGACCCTGAACGGTTCTCTGGCTGGTCTGGTGGCGATCACTGCAGGCTGCGATACCGTTTCTCCGTTCGGCGCATTCTTCATCGGTTTTGTGGCCGGCTTGCTCGTTGTGCTGAGCGTTGAGTTCTTAGATAACATCGCCAAGGTGGATGACCCTGTTGGTGCAGTTTCCGTCCACTTTGCAAACGGCGTGTGGGGCACTATTGCGGTGGGCCTGTTCTCCACCGGTGCCAACACCGAGCACGCAGGTCTCTTCTACGGCGGCGGTCTGGCACAGCTGGGCACCCAGCTGCTGGGCCTCGTTACCGTTGACATCTACGTTGTCGTTGTGATGTTCATTATCTTCAAGCTCATCGATAAGTTCATCGGCCTGCGCGTTCCCGCAGAGGTGGAGATCGATGGTCTGGATATCCACGAGCATGGTCTGGCATCCGCTTACGCTGGTTTCTCCATCTCCGATGCAAACTCTGCTGCCATGGTGCCCAACGAGAACACCGACCTCGGCGAGGACGATGTGACCAAGGCCACCGACAAGCAGATCAGCGCTGCCGTTCCTGTGGTGCGCGAGCCTTCGCCCGTGATCCACGATGGCGTGTACGACACTGGCATGCACAAGGTGTCCATCATTGCAAAGCTTTCCAAGTTCGATCAGCTCAAGACTGCCCTCAACGATCTGGGCGTTACCGGCATGACCGTCACGCAGGTGATGGGCTGCGGCATCCAGAAGGGCACTTCCGAGAAGTACCGCGGCGTGCCTGTGGATACCACCCTGCTGCCGAAGATCAAGGTGGAGGTGATCGTCTCCAAGATCAGCGTGGACGCTGTGGTGGAAGCCGCCAAGAAGGCACTGTACACCGGACATATCGGCGACGGCAAGATCTTTGTGTACAACGTGACCCGCGTGGTCAAGATCCGCACCGGCGAAGAGGACTTTGCCGCCCTGCAGGATGTGGAGTAAAGCTCCGATCCGAAATCTCTAAATGGCAACCAGATCAAAAGCCCCGCTTCTGCGCACAAAGAAGCGGGGATTTTGCGTAAAAGAGCAGCCCTGCGCTAAAAAATCTTTTTTCCTGCATCTATCCCTTGATTTTTTCGGCGGGACGTGCTACAATCAGCGTAGTTTCATCCTGTAAAAGCGATGATGCGGACAAACTGAGTTCCCGTCTCCATGATGCAGAGAGGGCTGCCCCGCAAGGGCGCTGCAAGCAGCCTGTCATGTGCCGGAGCTCTACCACCGCAGAGCGCAGAGGAGAACCTCTGCCGGGTGCGCCCGTTACAGCACAGCGAGTGGCGTGCAGAAAAGCACGCAATTCGGGTGGAACCGTGGAACGTTTCTGATTTTTTCAGGCGCTTCATCCCGTGAGTAAGTGTGCGGGATGAAGCGCTTTTTTGTTTTACTTTATCTGTCAAAGGAGCAAACATTATGAAGATCATCTATAAGGACGGTCATGTGGACGAGTGCCCGCAGGATCAGGAACTGCACGTTATCCGCCACACCGCAGCCCACATCATGGCGCAGGCCATCAAGCGCCTGTATCCGCAGGCTGACTTTGCCTTCGGCCCCGCTACCGAGAACGGCTTCTACTACGACGTCGATCTGGGCGACCAGAAGCTCAGCGACGAGGATCTGGCAAACATCGAAAAAGAGATGCGCAAGATCGTCAAGGAGAATTTGCCCATCAAGCCCTTCATCCTGCCCCGCGCCGAGGCCGTGAAGCTGATGGAAGAGCGCAAGGAGAACTACAAGATCGAGCACATGGCGGATCTGGCCGATGAGACCGAGTTCAGCTTCTTCCAGCAGGGCGAGTACGTGGATATGTGCATCGGACCCCACCTGACCTACACCAAGGCGCTGAAGGCCTTCAAGATCACCCAGCAGTCTGGCGCATACTGGAAGAACGACAAGGAAAACAAGATGCTTACCCGCATCAATGGCGTGGCCTTCCGCAATCAGGAAGAGCTGGATGCATGGGAGAAGGAGCAGCAGGAGGCCCGTGAGCGCGATCACCGCAAGATCGGCAAGGAAATGGGCCTGTTCATGACCGACGATCTGGTGGGCCGCGGCCTGCCCATGTTCCTGCCCGCAGGCTACACCGTCTGGCAGGAGCTGGAGAACTATATCAAGGAGAAGGAGCGTGCACGCGGCTACCTGCACGTTATGACTCCCTGCATCGGCACTGTGAACCTGTATAAGACCTCCGGTCACTGGGATCACTACCGTGAGAACATGTTCCCCGCCATGGAGATGGAGGGCGAGAGCTATGTTCTGCGCCCGATGAACTGCCCCCACCACATGATGATCTACGCAAATCGTCCCCATTCTTACCGTGACCTGCCCATGCGCATCGGTGAGATCGCCCACGATTTCCGTTACGAGTCCTCTGGCACCCTGAAGGGCATCGAGCGCGGCCGTCACTTCTGCCAGAACGATGCTCACCTGTTCTGCACCCCGGAGCAGATCAAGAGCGAGGTCGCAAACGTGTGCGACCTGATCTTTGAGGTGTACAAGGACTTCAACATTACCGATTACCGCTGCGTGCTGAGCCTGCGTGATCCTGCCGATAAGAAGAAGTACCACGACGATGATGCCATGTGGAACCATGCAGAGCAGGCCCTGCGCGAAGTGCTGACCGAGCTGGGCATCCACTTCACCGAGGAGATCGGCGAGGCTGCCTTCTACGGCCCCAAGCTGGACGTGAACGTCAAGCCCGCCGTGGGTGCCGAGTACACCCTGTCCACCTGCCAGCTGGACTTCTGCCTGCCCGCAAAGTTCCACCTGACCTACGTGGACAAGGACGGCACCGAAAAGACCCCCGTGGTGCTGCACCGCGCCATCCTGGGCTCTCTGGACCGCTTCATGGCTTACCTGATCGAAGAGACCAAGGGCAAGTTCCCCACCTGGCTGGCTCCCACGCAGGTCAAGGTGCTGCCCGTCTCCGAAAAGACGCTGGACTATGCCGAGGGCGTGACCGAAAAGCTGGTGGAAGCCGGTGTCCGTGTTGTGCTGGACGACGACAACCAGAAGATCGGCTACAAGATCCGCGAGGCACAGCAGGTGGACCGTGTGCCTTATATGCTGGTTCTGGGTGCCAAGGAAGCCGAGGCAGGCAACATCTCTGTGCGTGACCGCAAGGGCGAGACCACCACGATGGAGCTGGATGCATTCATCGCAAAGGTGACTGCCGAGATCCGCAACCGCAGCCTGTAAGCAGACACTGCAAAACACAAAGCGCCGCTTTCCCGGCAGGGGAGAGCGGCGCTTTTTTTGCTGCAGTGAAACGCCAAAGGCCGCTGCTCAAATGGAAACAGCGGCCTTTGGCGTTGGATGCTTTATAAAAAGGAAATCAGGCATTTTCCTTCTGGACGCTCTTGACGGCCAGAGATTTGGCGGGCTTCATCAACAGCACGCACACGCCGTTGAAGAGGATCGAACCCACGATGAAGGTGATGAAGAACTGGGGCAGGTGGGTGGCCAGAGCGGTGGTGTCGATGCAGGCCACAGTCAGGTAGGCAAAGCCCACGTTGTTCAGCACCTTGGGTGCGTAGGGGTGCAGGATGATGAGGATGAACAGTACCACGGCCAGCGGGATGAGGAAGCCGAAGAAGCCGCCCAGCACCGGGGTCAGGGCCGTGATGGAAAGCAGAGCGATCACGGTGAGGATCAGGCCTACAAGACCACCCAGCTCAACGGTGACGAAGCGATCCTTCACATCGCCTTCCAGCGTGAACATCATGATATTGCTCAGAAAGATCAGCCAGCTGTACTCCAGGCCAGTCACATGGATGATGGCATTGGCGATCAGGATCCACACCAGCAGCATCAGGCGGAAATACAGCAGAAAGCGCTTGGTAACGGCTTCATTCATGATAAAATACCTCTTTCTTGGTCGTATTGGAAAGCTTTACTTTCACTAAAAGGCGCTTTTTGGCAGGTAAAACCTGCATTGATGTTGCCATTATACAATATTTACATGGCAAAAACAATACTTTTGCAAGAATAAATTGCATATTTTGGAAATTTTGACTTGCAGAATGCCTCGGAGGGCGGCAGGAGCGAGTGGTGCCAATGCCAACATCAACACTCTTGCTCACTCCTGCCAAGAGTAGTATAATAAACACAAGAATTTCTGCCGCAGTTGCGGCCTGAACAGGGGGAGGAACCTTATATGAACAAACCGGTACTGGTGGTCATGGCGGCTGGCATGGGCAGCCGCTACGGCGGCATGAAGCAGATCGACCCGGTGGGGCCGAACGGTCAGGTGATCGTGGATTATTCCCTTTACGATGCCCGCCGCGCAGGCTTTGAGACGGTGATCTTTGTTATCAAGCATGAGATCGAGGATGCTTTCAAGGCAGCGATCGGCGAGCGTGTATCCAAGGCCATGAACGTGAAATATGCCTTCCAGCAGCTGGATGAGCTGCCCGCAGGCTTTGCCGTGCCGGAGGGCCGTGTCAAGCCCTGGGGCACCTGCCACGCCGTTCTGGCTGCAAAGGACCTCATCGACGGCCCGTTTGCAGTCATCAATGCCGATGATTATTACGGCCCGGAGGCCTTCCGGGTGATGTATGATTATCTGTCCACCCACGAGGACGGCAGCTATTACGATTACTGCATGGTAAGCTACCTGCTCCGGAACACTGTCTCCGAGAATGGCAGCGTGGCCCGCGGCGTATGCGTGACCGAACCCGACGGCACCCTGCACAGTGTGACCGAACGCACCCGCATTGAAACGTACGAAAACGGCGTACACTTCACCGAGGACGGCGGCGCAAGCTGGACCGACCTGCCCGGCGATACCCCGGTGAGTATGAACCTGTGGGGCTTTGGCAAAAGCTTTCTGGACGAAGCCGAGCAGCGCTTTGCGGGCTGGCTGACCGAAAATCTGCCTAAAAACCCGCTTAAGTGTGAGTATTTCCTGCCGCTGGTGGTCACGGAGCTGATCGAAGAGGGCAAGGCAAAAATTCAGGTGCTGCGCAGCACAGATAAATGGTACGGCGTTACCTACCGTGAGGACAAGCCGCTGGTGGTGGAAGCCATCGCCCGCAAAACGGCAGGGGGCCAGTACCCGGAGAATTTGTGGGCATAAACTAAAAAAGAGACGGCTGATCGTTCAAATCAGCCGTCTCTTTTTCTTTAGTCACTTATTTCGTCTGGGGGGGGGTAAGAGCTGCATCCTCACAGGAGAAGATCCAGATGGTCTCATCAATGTGCGTTCCACTCTTGGAATAGGGTGTCACCTTGACGCAGAAGGTGGTGCCGTCGGTCTTTTTATAGGTGCGCTCCACGATGTCACCGGTCAGGACCTTGCTGCGGATATAGTTGTAATCCAGCAGGTCTGCCAGACTCTCGCGGCAGGCGGGCTCCACCAGCGTATCACGGTACTGCTGCAGAACGGCGATATAAGAGCCGCCGGAGGCATCCAGAATTTTCTGGAAATAGTCCGGGACGATCACGCCGCGCATACGGTCGGTCTTCAGATCCACAACGAACACGCTCTGGTACTTGGGGGCAAGGACCCGCAGGAAATGCTCGGCATCCCGCTTTTCGGTCAGGGTCTGCTCCAGCTTCTCGTTCAGGCCCCGCAGCTGGCGCTCCTGGCCGTTGCGGGCGTAATAGGCCTGCTTGTCCTGCCGCATGGCAGCTTCGGCCTGATTCATGGCATCGTCCAGCCGGTGCAGGTCGTTGGTGTTCTGGATGCCCACCGAGATCTCGTACTCCTTCTCGCGCAGGAAAGCACGCATCCTGTCCACAGACACCCACACACTGTAGGGCGGCTGGTTCGGGGTGAGGATCACGAATTCGTCACCGCCGATGCGGTAGATGCGGCTGGAAGCAAAGAACTTGCGGGCCGCATTGGAAATGCAGCAGAGCATGGCATCGCCGCTGCGGTGGCCCAGATGGTTATTGATCTCGTGCAGGCCCACCACGTCGATGTAGGTGCACACCATGGAGTCGTATTCGCTGGACTGCAGCGTCCGCAGATCGGTCTCAAAGAGGCTGCGGTTCAGCAGGCCGGTCAGGGTGTCGTGGCTGTAGGAGAAGTCCAGCTCCTCGCTGAGATGGTCGGCCTGTGCATCCTCACGCACCACCACGGTGGCCCAGGGGTTCTGGGCGCAGCAGTTGCGGCAGGGCAGAAATTCCATGGTGATCCACACGAACTGACCGGACACGTTTTTGCGGAAGCGGTAGGCCTCCGGCTGCTGGGTGCTGAAAACAGCGGAGCGCAGGGTCTCCAGATCGGTCTGGTCGGTGAACATCTCCGCGTCGTCCGGGTGGATCACCTTATTCGTCACCATGCGCTCACAGTAAGCGGCAAAGTCCTCCTCAGTGTCCGAACCCGCACCGGGCAGGCGCGGGTCCCGCTTGATGACCCGGTATTCGCCGGTGGAAAGGTTCAGCAGAGAAAGCTCCAGCACATTGTCCGCAAAGATCTGGTAGGCCTGCAGCGCCAGTGCGGTCTGCTCGCTGTTGGAGATGGGGACCCGGCGGTCACGGCGCATCAGGTCGCGGCGCATATCCCAGTAATCCTCGCTGTTGGGCTGGGCCAGCAGGGCCTCGGCGTTCTCCACCGGCATGGGCTTGTAGAAATAATAGCCCTGCGTATACAGGCAGTCGGCGGCCTGCAGCATGGAGACCTGCTCCGGCGTTTCCACGCCTTCGGCGATGATGGGCAGATTCAGGCGGTGGGCCATATCCACCACCGATTCCACGATCTGCACGCCCTTGCTGCGGTTTTGCTGGTTCATGTCGATGAGCTTCATGTCCAGCTTGATGGCATCCACATTGGTGTCCTTGAGCATATTCAGCGAAGAATAGCCGCTGCCAAAGTCGTCCATCATCACAGAGAAACCTTTGCGGTGCAGGCCCTGGATGGTGTTTTCCATCAGAGAAGCGTTTTCGGCCAGCATGGTCTCGGTGATCTCGGCCAGCAGGAGCTTTGGCTCCAGCTGATACTTTTCCACAAGGTTGGAGAAGATCTGCGGCACATCCAGATTGACGATATCCACCACAGAAACGTTCACAGATACAGGCACAAGATTGCTGCCGCTCTCCTGCCACTTGTGCAGGGTCTTGCAGACAGACTCCCAGATGTACTGATCCAGCTGGGTCACAAGGCCGGTGCTTTCCAGCAGGGGCATGAACTCGGCCGGGGGCACGCAGCCGCGGGTGGGATGGTTCCAGCGCACCAGTGCTTCCATGCCCACGATGGCGCGGGTCATGCTGTTGCACTTGGGCTGCAGAAAGAAGCAGAACTCGTGATTTTTCAGGGCGAGCTCCAGCTCGCTCAGCAGCTGACGCTGCTTCTTGAGACGGTTGAGCATGGCCGGAGTAAAGCGGTGCATCCCGCCTACGGCCGGGCTGGGGTCTACCGATGCGATCTGTGCATAGCTGCACAGGGTTTGTACGTCAGCATCTGGATGCTCGGCCACAGGGCACACACCAAAAGACAAGAAGGAGGTAACGCCCTGCCTGTAGTCGTTCACGCAGGTCTGCAGATGGCTGATGATGGCCAGCTGCTGTTCTTTGTCATCCGGCAGGCAGAGCACAAAATCGTCGCTGCCGAGGTAGCCCACCGGAGAACCGGTCGCCTTGCTGTGCTCCAGCAGAAGGGCTGTAAGAGACAGCAGCAGGCTGTGCGCCTGCTGAGAACCGTACAGCTCGGTATACAGTTTAAAATGCTCGATATCGATGGCGGCAACACACCAGTTCTCGCCTTTGTGCTGCGCCAGAAACTCCTGCAGCTGCTGCAGGAAGTCGTCTTTGCGAGCGATCTGTGCAAGTGCATCGGGTTGCGGTGCGCCGACATTTTCATTCAACTTCAGTTCTTCGAACATGATAAATCCCTCGCTGTTGGATGTTTTCGACAAAATGTGGCATTCTATAAAACAGTATAGCACGATTTTAAACCTTTGAAAATAGATATTTAAAACTTTGCGGCAAAAAAGAACGGAACGCCGGACGGGTCCGGAAGGCGGGGCATAAAAAGACCGCTGCATTCCTGTGCAGCGGTCTTTTGGGCAGCGGTCTCAGGCATCCTTGCGGGTGTCGGAGCCGTTTTTCTTCGGTTCTTCTTCAGGGCTTTCCCGGCGGGCAAGACCAAGGCGCAGGGCCTTGAGGGTGGTCTTTTTTACGCCATGCTTCAGGCCGGGGAAGGCGCGCAGCATACGGCGCGGGCCAACGATGCGGGGGGTGCGCAGCAGCTGGGCCTGCATTTCATCGCTGCGGGCCTGCAGCTCCTCGGCCAGCTGTTCCAGACGCAGCAGCTCGGCAGCGCGCTCTATCGTGCCCTTGGCGGCCAGCTGTGCAGCCTTGGCGGCTTCGGCCGTGTTGAGCTTGGCGATCTCGGAAGCATGCTTTGCCGCCTCGCGGGCCTCAGCGGTCTTGGCACGGACGGCGGCCAGCGTTTCACGCAGGGCACGCTTTTCCGGTGCGGCTTCGCGGGCCTCGGCGGCGGCAAGCTTGAACTGCAGGCGCTGCTCGTCCAGCTTCTGGTCGGCGTTCAGGGTGGTGGTGCCCAGCAGCTGGGTCATGGCATCGCTGACGGCATGGATACTGTCAGCCAGCTGCTCCATGGCATCCAGCGTCTTGGCCAGACCGGAGGCGGCAAAGGCCGTAACGACTACGTCTGCCGCGTAGACTGCATAGAGCACACACATAACGACAAAGCCCACAAAGGGCGGGACCATATCCACAAGACCGGCGACGACCGGGTGGACGATGCGCATGACCACCAGCGTGCCCACGCCCCACAGCAGGCTGAATTCCAGACAGATGTAGCCGCCAATGTTGAAGGGAAAGTCGCTGTAGTCCCACCAGCGGGTGTGATAGAGCTTATACAGTGCCCAGCCGCCTACCAGTTCCAGCGCACTGGGCAGGATGACACCGCCGATGTACAGCAGCAGGACGCTGCCCTGCAGAGGGGTCAGGGCGAACAGCACGATGACCATGCCGAAGCCGTAAATGGGGCACACCGGGCCGTTGAGAAAGCCGCGGTTCACCAGCTGACCGGTGGTGGCGGCGGCAAAGATGACCTCCAGACACCAGCCGGTGCAGGAATAAATGAGGAAGAAGGCCAGCACATGATACAGCGAAAAGCCGCATACTGTGGTGGTCGTGAGAAAGTTGAGCATAAAACACCTCCTGTGAGAATCATGCTGCTGTGCAGGTCAGTTCTGCTTTTGTACGATCTTGTATTCATCGCCCGGCTCAAAGAACGGGCAGGCGGCTGTGCTGCGGGAAAGATAGCGGGCCATCTCGTCCTCGTCCAGACAGCCGCCCTGAGCACAGTACCAGCTGCCATACTCATCCTGCACATTGTTCAGGCAGATCTCGCAGGGGTCATTCATTGTCTTCGCCTTCCTGTGCAGTCTTGGCAGCAGCCTCGGCCTCGGCGGCTTCGCGGGCCTGACGCTTGAGGATCTTCGGCTCGATCCATGTCACGCTGGCGGGGTCCGGGTCCTTGCGGGCGATCAGGGCCTTGATCTTGATGCCCATTTCGGTGAACATGCCCTCGTGTTCGGTGCGGATGTTCCACTCCGGCTCGTTCTCATGGAGGTCAAAGGTCATCCACTCGATGTCGTAGCCGGAAGCGGGGAAGTATTCCAGACTGTCGCGGAACAGATCATCGTCGTCGGTCTTGAAGTAGATCTCGCCGCCGTCCTTGAGGAACTCACGGTAGTTGATGAGCTGGCGCGGGTAGGTGAGGCGGTGCTTGTGGGAAGAGCCGTTCTTGCTCCACGGGTTGCAGAAGTTGATGTAGATGCGGCTGACCGTATCCTCGGCGGTAATGACCCCCTTGATGCGCTCGATGTCGGTGCTCATGATCTTCACATTGTCGATGGGGCGGCCTGCAGCCTGATAGGCGGCTTCGATCTTGCGCTTGGCGAGGATGAGCACCTTATCGGTGATATCGATGCCCAGATAGTTGTTTTCCGGGTGGGCGCAGGCCAGCTGGGAGATGAAGCCGCCCTTGCCGCAGCCCAGTTCCAGCACAAAGGGCTGCTCCGGGCGGGCATACTGGGCGTGCCACTTGCCGCCCCAGATCAGCGGCTCGTGCACATGGAAGTCGGCTGCCATCAGCTCGTCGTGGGCATAGGGTTTGAAACGCATTCTCATAGTTTGTTGTTCTCCTTAAAATTAACGTGGCTCGCCCTCTCAGGCGCTGACGCGCCAGCGCTCCCCTTTTTGGCTTCGCCATTTTCCCCCGGCCGGGGGAAATCGGTCCCAAAGGGGGAGCCCTTGGCAAAGCCGGAAGGTTTTCCGTACTGCCAAAGCCTCTCCCTTTGGGAGAGGTGGCTTTGCGAAGCAAAGACGGAGAGGGCGAGGATGCTTACAAATTCTGCTCCCGCAAAAACGCCTCCACCTGTTCCGGTGCAGCGGCGCAGCTGCCCTGACAGATGCCGGGCTTGCCGCCGCCGCGTCCGTTCAGGGCGGTGTTCAGGGCTTTGGTCAGGGCGCGCACATCGCCGTCTGCCTGCGCGATGCAGTAGCCGGTGCCCTTTTCGGTGGGGGTCAGGGCGGCGCAGAGACCGGTGGTGGCTTCGGTCAGGCGCACCGCCAGTCGGTGCAGGCCGTCCGGGTCAAGGCCGGGCACTGTGCGGATGGCGTCCTCACCGGGGTTTGCCAGCTGGGCAAGTGCATCGAACAGCTGAGAACATACACCAAAGTGTGTAAACTTGAGCGCAGTATACTCATGGTAGATGCGATGCACCGCCACAGCGGTCTGGTCGGCCTTGGCCGAGAGCAGTGCCCCGATCTCTGCCTGCCGCTGGCGCATAGCCTGTGCAGCAAGCAATGCCCGCTGGCCGCACACCACGCTCAGCCGCACGCCGCCCTTGTAGTTCTCGCTGGCCAGAAATTTGATCTGTCCCACCTGTCCGGTGGTGCGGGTGTGGGTGCCGCAGCAGGCGCAGACATCCGCACCGGGAATGGTCACGATGCGCACCTGCCCCTCGATCTCCTTTTTGGAGCGGTAGACAAGGGCGGCAAGCTCCTCCCGGGTGGGGTAGCTGACCAGCACCGGCACATCCTGCCACACGATGCGGTTGGCGGCAAACTCGGCTGCCTGCAGGCCCTCGGCAGAAATGGGCACGCTGGTGTCCATGCGCACAGCCTCGGAACCGATGTGGAAGCCCACATTCTCGGCCCCGAACATCTGGTGCAGGATGCCGGAAAGGATGTGCTCACCGGTGTGCTGCTGCATTTTGTCAAAACGCCATTCCCAGTCGATGCAGCCGGAAACGGCAGTGCCGGGAACAGCGCTTTCCGGCAGAGCGTCCACGCTGTGCCAGAGGATGCCGTCATGCTCGTGCACATCGGTCACATTCAGCGTGGCACCGTCCGGCAGGGTCAGGGTGCCCCGGTCGGCAGGCTGACCGCCGCCTTCCGGGTAGAACACTGTGCCGTCCAGTGCGATGCGCCCGCCGCCGGTCTTTTCGTCCGGCTCTGCGGCAAGGATGACGCTCTCGCACTGGGTGCGGAAAGCGTCCTGTTCAAAGTATTTTTCAGTGCGCTGCATGGCGCGGGTACCTCCTGTTCAGGGTGCAGTTTGACGATTTAAAATGGCCGCCGCAGGCTCTGGCCATATTCAGAGGAAAATTTATTTTTATTTTTGCAGAATTGGAACGACTGCGGTCGTTCCAATTCTGCTTTTTCACGCAAGGGGCCGTAAAGGCCAACAACAAAAGAGATTTTACTGCATCTGCCGGTTTCGGCCCTTCTGGTGAAAATGCGTTTGGAGCGGACCGCGTTTGCGCAGCAATGAAAGCCCCGGTGGGGCTTTTAAGCGGCGAGCGGTCTGCGTCAGCAGATGGAGGGGCCTTGCCCCGACAAGTTCCGCAGGCCGCGACAAACGCGAAATAAAAAATCTGGATTCCGCTGAACATAGCCAGAGCGAAAGCGGAGGCTATTTAAAATCGAAAAAGGGATACGCACCCAATTTAAAAATAAGTATACCACGTTTTTTGCCTGTGGAAAATAGTCTGCGGATATGTTATGATAAGAAACAACGATATTCCCATAAAATGTTAAAAATGAGGAAGGTAATAGCATGCGTGAAAGTGGAATCCTGATGCCGGTGTCCAGCCTGCCCGGCCCTTACGGTATTGGCTGCTTTGGCAAGGAAGCATTCAAGTTTGTGGATTTTCTGGCACAAGCGGGCCAGAAGATCTGGCAGATCCTGCCGCTCAGTCCCACCGGCTACGGTGACAGCCCCTATCAGAGCTGCTCGGCCTTTGCGGGCAACCCCTATTTTATCGACCTCGACGCTTTGAAGGAAGAAGGCCTGCTCACCGCCGCCCAGCTCAAGGCCGAAAAATGGGGCACAGACCCCAAAGAGGTGGACTACGGCACTTTGTATGTGAGCCGCTTTAAAGTCCTGCGCACCGCCTACGCCGCATGGCGCAAGCAGTGCGCTGGGCTGCACGGCTGCAGCTATTACTTCCCGGATGATTATTATGCCTTTACCCTCGCCAATGAGGAATGGCTGGACGACTACGCCCTGTACATGGCCCTGAAAGTGGCCAACGGCATGAAGAACTGGGTGGAGTGGGACAAGCCCTACCGCCTGCGCGACAAGAAGGCCCTTGCTGCCTTTGCCGCCGAAAACGAGGAAGAGATCGGCTTCTGGAAGTTCGTGCAGTACAAGTTTGCGGCCCAGTGGCAGGCGGTGAAGGCCTACGCCAACAAAAAGGACGTGCAGATTTTGGGCGACATCCCCATCTACGTCTCTGCCGACTCGGTGGATGCATGGGTGGGCGGCGCGCTGTTTGAGCTGGATGCCGACGGCGGCTTTGCCCGTGTGGCGGGTTGCCCGCCGGATTACTTCTCTGCCGACGGTCAGCTGTGGGGCAACCCGCTGTACAACTGGGCCTACCACAAAAAGACTGGCTACGCGTGGTGGGTGCGCCGGGTGCGCCACGCACTGGGCATCTACGACCTGCTGCGCATCGACCACTTCCGCGGCTTCGATACCTATTGGGCCATCCCGGCGGACAGCACCACCGCCCGCACCGGCAAGTGGGAGAACGGCCCCGGCATGGAGCTGTTCGATGCGCTGGAAGCTGCCCTTGGCAAGCTGCCCATCATTGCCGAGGATCTGGGTGAACTGTTCCCCAGCGTGCGAAAGCTGCTGGCCGACAGCACCTTCCCGGGCATGAAGGTGCTGCAGTTCGCCTTCAGCGGCGGGGACAACGAGTATCTGCCCCACAACCACGTCAAGAACAGCGTGGTGTATCCCGGCACCCACGATAACACCACCCTGACCGACTGGTGGGAGAACGGCGCTTCCGAAAAGGAAAAGGCTGCCGCTGCCGCTTACCTGCACCTGACCGGCGTAAAGCCCACCGCAAAGGAGCTGGCGGCCATCCGGACCGATGATGTCCGCATCGCTCTGCTGCGCGCAGCGCTGGGGTCGGTGGCTGACCGGGCCATCATCCCCATGTACGACTGGCTGGGTCTGGGTGCGGAAGCACACCTGAATACCCCCGGCAAGCTGGGCGGAAACTGGGCATGGCGCGCCGCTGACGGCTTTGCCGCCAAGGCACTGGCCAAGACCATCCACGACGAGTGCAGTGTGTACTGCCGCGTATAAACAGAAGGCGAAGAGCGGCGGGAGCTTAGCAATTTGACGAAAATGTAAAAACTCCGGCAGAAAATTGTGCGTTTTGCTGGTAAAATCGGAAGCTGAATGGTATAATGTTGCTAAAGCGGCATTATGCCATTTTTCTTTGCCTGATGCGTTCCCGGCATTTCCGGAAACAGGACGGGCGCGGGATGCATAATGCGGCAGATGGTTCCTGAACGTATGGGGAACAGGTGACTGCACGCGGGATACGGGAGCGCCGCGTGCGCAGATGATGGGGAAAATTACATGAAGAAAGAATGTACCGAGCAGGATCTACGGGAACTTGCGCGCTCAGCGCAGGCCGTATTTGAGGCAGTGACCCTGACCGAAGCACCGCTTTGTGACGGCTGGCAGGACGATGGCCTGCGGGTGGACTACGAGCTGCGCAATGGCCGTGTGGACTGTGTGCTGCACCGCAGAGTGGAAGCGGACGGCAAATGCTGGGAGCTGGAAATGTGCGCACCGCTGGCAGGCAATGTGCTGCCGGAAGAGCGCATGACACCCCGGGAGCGGGAACTGTGCCGCGAGGATATGAACCACGATTTCCTTACCGGCGTGTACAACCGCCGCTATCTGGAAACGGTGTTTGCCCAAAAGCTGGAACAGTGTGCAGCGCAGGGCCGCAAGGCGGCTGTGGCGCTGGTGAGCATCGACAACGGCCAGAAGCTGCGGGATACCTACGGCCAGCCTGTGATGGACCAGCTGCACTGCTTTGTGGGCAACCAGTGGAAAAAGAGCTTTGATACCCCTGCGGCCCGCGTGGTCTGCCGCCTGACCGGCAGCATCTTTGCGGTGGGCTGTCTGGATGCCGACGGCAAGCAGCTGGCAGAGGAAATGCAGAACCTGTATCGGCAGATGCCCCGGGAATGCATCACCACCACCGGCATGATGCGCCGGATGCCCTTTACCCTGAGCTGCGGCGCAGCCGGGCTGGAGGAGGTCGCCGCAAAGAATTGGCAGGCGCTGTACGAGCTGTGCGATGCACGCCTGCGGGAGGCACAGAACGCCGGCGGCAATCAGATGCGCGCAGAATAAAACCAGTGTATAAAATCCCCCTTTTGGCGCAGACTAAGGCCAGAAGGGGGATTTTTTGTATGGAAAACCAGAAAAACGACAACCTGAACCTGCTGGAAGCCGTGGTGCAGAATACCGAGATGGGCAAGAACACCTTGGAACAGATCGTGCCGATGACCGACGATGTGCAGTTCAAGGCCGAGCTGCTGCGCCAGCGCAATGTGTACCACCAGCTCAATCAGGAAGCGCACACCGCCATCGAGGCCTGTGGCGGCACCGCGCAGGGGCAGAGCGCCATGGCAAAGCTGAACACCAAAATGGGCATCAGTATGAAGACCCTCACGGATAAGTCCACCCGCAATCTGGCCGAGATGCTCACGCAGGGCAGCGGCATGGGGGTGGTGGACTGCGTAAAGGCCCAGAAGGATTACCCCAATGCCGCGCCCGGCGCAAAGCGCCTTGCCCAAAGACTGCAGGAGTTTCAGGAGGATAGCCGGGTAAAGCTGGAACAGTTCTTGTAAAAGAAAACCCTCTCAGGCTCACTTTGTTCGCCAGCTCTCCCGAAGGGCGAGCCATTGGCAAAACGGAAAACGTTTCCGGAATGTCAAAAGCTCCCCTTTCGGGGGAGCTGGCAATGCGAAGCATTGACTGAGAGGGTTCTTTTTTACAGTGCTTCCACCATCGCTGCCACGATCTTGGTGGCGGTGGCTACATATTCCGCAATGCTGAACTTTTTCACCACCAGCACCTCGTGACCGTCCTCATCGGCGTTGTCGCTCATAGCGCGCAGGATGACGCAGGGCACACCGTTCTTGGCGGCGATCTGGCTCACAGCGGCACCCTCCATCTCCACGCAGTCGGGGGCGCATTTGGCTTCAATGGCAGCCTTGGTTTCACTGTCGCCCACAAACAGGTCGCCGGTGGCGATCTTGCCCACCAAAGCCTTCACACCCGCTTCGGCGCAGGCTTTTTCGGCGGCAGCAATCAGCTCCGGGTCGCCGGTGTATTCCTTGAGGAACGGCGGGTTCTGGCAGATCATGTCCAGCTGTGCGTCGTGGTACAGCACGGTCTTGCCGATGACCACATCGCCAATGCCGATCTTCGAGGTCATATTGCCTGCGATGCCGGAAAAGATGATCTTCTCCGCGCCGAATTTTGTGATGAGCACCTGCGTGGTGGCGGCGGCATTGGCCTTGCCCATGCCGGCACAGCACACCACCACCTGTTTGCCGGCCAGCGTGCCCTTGTGGTAATCCACGCCGCCGTAGGGCTCCACGGTGACATTCTCCAGCTTTGCACACAGCTGATCGACTTCATCGGGCATTGCGCCCATAATACCGAAAATCATAGGAAACCTCTTTTACGATTTTAAATGGCCGACGCGTGCGCTCTGGCCATAGATAGCAGAAATTTATTTTTAATTTTGTAAGTTCCAAAAGCCTGCGGGCTTTTGAAACTTACTTTTTCACGGGAAGGGGCGAAACCGGAAGTGACATCTTTGCCGAAAATCAGACGTTGAACAGGAACTCGATCACATCGCCATCGTTGACAACGTACTCCTTGCCCTCGGTGCGCTGCAGACCCTTGGCCTTGACGGCGGCGTAATCGAAGTTGTTGGCTTCCAGATCGCTGTAGCCAATGACGCTGGCACGGATGAAGCCGCGCTCGAAATCGCTGTGGATCTTGCCGGCAGCCTGCGGTGCCTTGGTGCCCTTGCGGATGGTCCATGCGCGGCACTCCTTCTTGCCGTCGGTCAGGAAGGAGATCAGGCCCAGCAGATCATAGCTGGCAGTGATGAGGTTGTCCAGACCACTGGCTTCAATGCCCATTTCAGCCAGAAAAGCCTTCTTTTCCTCGGGGGAATAGTCGGCGATATCCTCCTCGGTCTTGGCGCAGATGGGAATGTAGCGTGCGCCCTCTTCCTTGGCGCGTGCGGCCACCAGCGGGACATACTTGTTGTTTTCGATGCCCTCCATCAGGTCGTCCTCGCCCACGTTGCAGGCGTACAGCACCGGCTTTGCGCTCAGCAGACCCATCTCGTGCAGAACAGCTTGCTGCTCGGCATCGCCCTCGTCAAAATCGAAGCTGCGGGCAGGCTTGCCGGCGCTCAGGTGGTCGGCCAGCTGCTGCAGCCATGCGGCTTCGGCGGCAGCGCCCTTGTTGTTGCCGCTCTTGGCAGCCTTTGCCATGCGGCCTGCGCGGTTCTGCACCACCTCAAGGTCGGACAGGATCAGCTCGTAGTCGATGGCATCGATGTCAGCAATGGGGTCCACGGCCTCGGCCTTGGAAACATCCTCCACCACATGGATGATGTTGTCGTCGTCAAAGCAGCGCACTACATGCACAATGGCATCGCACTCGCGGATGTGGCCCAGGAACTTGTTGCCAAGGCCTGCACCCTGGCTGGCACCCTTCACAAGACCCGCGATATCCACGAACTCCACGATGGCAGGGGTCTTTTTATTGGTCTGCCAGATCTCGGCCAGCTTGTCCAGACGCTTGTCCGGCACGGCTACGATGCCGCTGTTCGGCTCGATGGTGCAGAAGGGATAGTTTGCGGCTTCTGCGTTCTTGGTGGAGGTGATGGCATTGAACAGAGTGGACTTGCCGACGTTCGGCAGGCCGACGATACCTAATTTCATTTTATTATACTCCTTGCGAAAAAGATTTTACGCTGCGGTAAAAAGCGATATTATAACAGGATAATTGTAGCACAATGGACGTTTTTTCTCAATACTTACTTAAGTGGAAACGAAAAGCCGCCCGTGGAAAAGCAGTGCTGCTTTTCCACGGGCGGTCCTTATGATTCAGGTTGTACGGGTCTTACTTGCAGATGGCAAGGGTGCCGGACGCGGTCTCCTCAAAATGGCTGGCGTAGAATTCCTCCATCAGCCGGATGAGAGAAACGGTGTCCCGGGCACCGGCGGTCTCGTAGCAGGAGTGCATGGCCAGCTGCGGCAGGCCGATGTCCACGCAGTTCATGGATACCTGTGCCATGGCAAGATTGCCCAGAGTGCTGCCGCCGACCTTATCGGAACGGTTGGCAAAATACTGCAGCGGGACACCGGCGCGGGCGGCAAGTTCCTTTGCCACGGCCATGCTCATGCCGTCGCTGGTATACTTCTGGCCGGCGTGCACCTTGACCACAACGCCCTCGTTCATGTAGGTGCAGTTGTTCACATCGGTATATTCCGGGTGGTTGGGGTGCACGGCGTGGGCGTTGTCGGCGCTGAACATGAAGCTGGAGGCCACCGCACGGTGGAAGTCCTCATCGCCGGGGCAGACGTTCTGCGCGATGCGGTGCAGTACATCGTACAGGAGGGTGGAAGCCGCGCCCTGCTTGGTGCCGGAACCCACTTCTTCGTTGTCGAAAAAGGCGGCAACATTGATGGACTGGGCGCTGTGTGCTTTCAGGAAACCCTTCAGGATGCCGAACACACACTGCTGGTCATCCAGACGGCCGGAGGAGATGAACTCCTCATTGCAGCCCCAGACGGCGGCCTTTTCGCGGATGCAGAGGAACAGGTCGCTGCCAAGAATCTGGTCTTCTGCGACCTGCAGCTCAGCGGCGACCAGCTTTTTCAGCACGTCTTCCTCGGCGGCACCGCCCAGCAGGGGCAGCATATCCACCTGCTTGTTGTAGGAAGCCTTGTCGTTGACCTCGCGGTCCATATGGATGGCCACGCTGGGGATCATCAGCAGGTCGCGGTCCAGCGTGAGCAGTCGGGAAGTGATGGCATCGTTCTCCTTTATCAGCACGCGGCCTGCCACCGACAGCGGCCTGTCCATCCATGTGGAGCAGATCATGCCGCCGTACCCCTCGGTGTTCAGCTTGGTGTACTTCCGGCCCATGTGGATCTCGGCGTTTTCCTTGATGCGGAAGCAGGGAGAATCCGTGTGGGCAGCGGCCACGTTGAAGCTGTAGTTTTCCAGCTGTTCTCCCATGCGGAATGCAAGGATGCTGGAGCCGTTGCGGCAGACAAAATAGCTCCTGCCGGGTTCCAGCTGCCACCGGCGGCTCTCCAGCAGCTCGGAAAAGCCCTCCTTCAGCAGGATGTTCCGGACGGATGCAGTGGTGTGGTATGCGGTAGGATTGCCGTCAATGAAGGACAGCAGCTCCTGTACTTCTTTTTCGATCATTGGAAGACCCTCCATGGATTTATCGGTTTGGATGCTCCTATTCTACTTCTGCGGTTTGCGCTTTGCAATAGCCGGTCCTGCGGGCGGGGAAGAATTTGTTTTACATTGCGCGGGTTCTATAGTATACTACTCCTGTCGGTAAATATCGAATCAACAGGAAAGGCAGGGAACCGTCATGGAACGCAGTGATCCGCGCTATCAGGCGTATGTGGAAATATTAAAGGAAGAACTGATCCCGGCAATGGGCTGCACCGAACCGATTGCGCTGGCTTATGCCGCAGCCAAAGCCCGCGAAGTGCTGGGCATGCTGCCCGAAAGCGTGCAGCTGCAGGTGAGCGGCAGCATTATTAAGAATGTGAAGAGCGTCATCGTGCCCAACACCGGCCACCTGAAAGGCATGGAAGCCGCTGTGGCAGCGGGCATCATTGCCGGTTCGGCAGACAGAGAGCTGGAAGTCATCTCCGAGGTCAGCGAGGATAAGAAGGCTGCCATCCGGGACTATCTGCAGACGGTGCCCATTTCCATCCAGCACATCGAGCAGGGGCATGTGTTCGATATCATCGTTACCGAGCGCAGTGGGGATTCCTACGCAAAGGTGCGCATTGCGGATTTTCACACCAACATCTGCCTGATCGAAAAAAACGGCCGGGCGCTCTACGAAAAGCCGCTGCTGAACGAGGAGGCCCGGCGGGACAGCCGGGCCGACCGCAGCCTGCTGAACATGAAGGACATCTGGGACTTTGCCGAGACGGCCGACCTGCAGGATGTGGCGGACCTGCTGGAACGCCAGATCCGCTATAACAACGCCATCGCAGAGGAGGGTCTTCTGGGCGACTATGGCGCGAACATCGGCCGGGTGCTGCTTTCTACTTACGGCAATGATGTGTCCATCCGGGCCAAGGCCAAGGCGGCCGCCGGTTCGGATGCCCGCATGAACGGCTGCGAGCTGCCGGTCATCATCAACTCCGGCAGCGGCAATCAGGGCATCACCTGCTCGGTGCCGCTCATTGAATATGCCAAGGAGCTGCACAGCGGCAAGGAAAAGCTTTACCGTGCCCTCATCATTTCCAATCTGGTGGCCATCCACGAAAAGACCGGCATCGGCACCCTGTCCGCCTACTGCGGCGCAGTCAGCGCCGGTGCGGGCGCTGGCGCGGGCATCGTATATCTGTGCGGCGACGGCTATCAGGCCGCCATCCACACGGTGGTCAATGCGCTGGCCATCGTGTCCGGCATCGTGTGCGACGGCGCAAAGGCCTCCTGCGCGGCAAAGATCGCATCCTCGGTGGACGCGGCCTTGCTTGGCTACAACATGTACAAGTGCCATCAGGAGTTCAAGGGCGGCGACGGTATCGTGATGAAGGACATCGAGACCACCATCAAGGGCATCGGACGTCTGGGCAAGGACGGCATGAAGGAGACCAATGAGGAGATCATCCGGCTGATGATCGAGTAATGAAGAACTGAAAACCAGCCTTTCGCAGATGGTAAATGTCTGCGGAAGGCTGGTCTCTTTTATAGCGCTTTTGGTGGTGTTGGGTCGTCTGTCCGGTTCAGAAGATAATCGGTCGATGTTTTGTAAAGGTCAGCCAGCTGAACGAGGGTAACGGTGGGAATGTCGCGCAGGCCTTGTTCGTAGCGGTTGTATTGCGGCTGCGGCATATGCAGGATGGCAGCCAGCTGGCGCTGGGTCAGGTCGTGATCCTCGCGCATATCACGGATGCGGCGATAATAGGCCATAAAAATATCCTCCTGATATCTGAATGGATATCTTGACAGTACCGCAGGAAGATGCTATTCTGAATGTATGATATCCAAATGGATATCAAAAACACTTGCGAGTGAACCCGTATAAGTCATAAGCAGAGACAGGAGGACATTCAAATGAAGAAAGTTGTACGGCGTGAATTTTTGCGGATCGCGGCTGCCGCTGCATTGGTGTGTGCAGCAGCTTCGCTGACGGGATGCGGTCAAAATGTGGAAAAACTGGTGGTTGGTGACTGGTATCTGGAAGGCTCTGACCGGCTGAGATTTACGATTTATGATGACGGGACGGTCAATATCCCGGGTACTTATGGGACGGGAAAATGGTCAATCGTAAATGACAATCAACTGAAGATCTCTGATTTCTACGGGGAGTCTACGGTGCTCAAGATCGAGGACATCGACAAGGATTCCATGACCTGCCGGCAAATTTATGATGGTCGGGAAGATGAAGAGACGATCACCTATTGGCATAAAGCGGAAGATGCAGTGAAGCACTGAGAGTCAAAAAGGAGAACTGGATATGAAGTTTCCGAGAATGATTGCGGTACTGGGGCTGACATGCGCACTGCTTTTAAGCGGCTGCGGAAGCGAAGAAACCAGCAGCCTTTCAGAATTGATGGCATCCAAGAAAAACGGAACACAACAGTCGCCGCTTACAAAAATGCCTGAACATATGAAAGATATGTACGGGATGGGAGAAACGAGCGATAGTGCCCTCGAAAACGAAACTTACTCGACATTAAAGGAGGAAATAGGAGACTATAACGGCTGTAGTCTCCGTTACCCGAATTTTGAAGAACTGTCGGTTGGGATGCTTTACAAAGGAGAAGTGCATAAGTACTGCCTGTTCGATAAGGAAGGACGGGTGCATTGCATTTTTGATGATGACGTAAACATCGTGTCTGGATTCTATAATGGTATGTGCTTGACAAGTACTGGTGTGATGGCAAAAGAAGATGATACATTCTTTCGGCCGACCTATCTGTCGGATGACGAGACTATCGTTCGATATGCAAAAGACGATGATGGTGTACTTCTCTGGACAGTAAAAAGGGAAGACTCAATTAAAGGAACGACAGCCATTCTGACGGCTTGGGATGCGAATGGAGAAATTCGTTTTCAATGCGACACTACACGGGATGAATTCTCGGAGATGAATCCTGATACTGTATACAATGATCTGTCACAGAATCAGTACGAGTCGATTGGTATTTCACAGGCATTTGCATACTGTGGGGGGAGTGTATATCGGATCAGGAGCGATCTTTACTATGTGTTTATGAACATCGACACGGGAAAATTCTTTTCGGTGCGGGAACCCAATGCATATCTGGTGCAGGTGGAAGGAAACCAGATGATTCGAACACAACCGGGACTGAGAGCGCTTGATGGTGACTTTAATGAACTCCCAGAATGGAAAGCAATAAAATCAAGACGAAGCGGAACACCGGTATTAAGCGAAGGGCTGCTCTATCTGGATGTTAGAAGGGATGCAGATGATTTTGAAGATTATCCATCGGGATTTTATGATGTTCATTTAAACCGTATAATAGATCTCAGTGAATACGATGTTCGGCCGATCAATGAAAATTCTGAGCCGCGGTTTATGAACGGTTATGCCGTCCTCCAGTTGCGAAATCCCGATGGTGTACTTTTTTGGGGTGTTATGGACAAAAATGGAAATTGGACATCTCAACCTCAGAAAGGGACGATCAAATATGTTTTTCCGACAGCAGATGGTGTTTTGATCAGTACTTGTGAAGAAAACACAGACATGTATCAGACCTATAATCAGAATGGCGCAAAGCTGCAAAATTGGGATGGTCTGCAATTTAATGGTTACTATGGGTATGCAGACAAGAAAACAACGTATGGCAGTTACGAGGTTTATGATGGCTTCCTTTATACAGATTTGAGCGGACACATTGCAAAAATCAGCAGCGGTGGAACATTTGAAATGCTATCCTGATGAAATAAACATGTTCTAAAAGAAAATCAGTGAATGGAAAAGCAGACTTTCTCGGAAAAGAAAGCCTGCTTTTCCGCTTCAGAGCAAAAAATCATACAAATCCTTCTTTATTTTGTCATAACTCTTCCGTATAATAAGAAGTGGAAACCTTTGCTGCTCTGCCCGCCCGGCGGGCATCCGATAAAATGGGAGGAGATCATTATGGCCAACGAAAAGATCCTCGTTGTGGACGACGATACCAATATCTGCGAGCTGCTGCGGCTGTACCTGACCAAGGAGGGCTATCAGGTCACGGTGGCAAACGATGGCGAAGAAGGTCTGGAAAAGTTCAATCAGGTCAAGCCCGATATGGTGCTGCTGGACGTGATGATGCCCAAGATGGACGGTCTGGAAGTGTGCCGCCGCATCCGCAAGGCGGGCAACACCCCGGTGATGATGCTTACGGCCAAGGGCGAGACCTTTGATAAGGTGCTGGGCTTGGAGCTGGGTGCAGACGATTACATGGTAAAGCCCTTTGATGCCAAGGAAGTGGTGGCCCGCATCAAGGCGGTGCTGCGCCGCTGCCAGACCACCACGGCTGCTGCCGAGAGCACCGAGGGCGTGATCGAATTCGACAACCTGCGTCTGGACATGAACAGCTATGAGCTGCGGGTCAAGGACAAGGTGGTGGAGGCTCCCCCCAAGGAGCTGGAACTGCTGAACTGTCTGGCCTCCCATCCGAACCGCGTCTACACCCGCGACCAGCTGCTGGACGAGGTGTGGGGCTTTGAGTATTACGGCGACAGCCGCACCATTGATGTGCATGTCAAGCGCCTGCGCGAGAAGCTGGCCGGTGCTTCCGACAAATGGGAGCTGAAGACCGTATGGGGCGTGGGCTATAAGTTCGAGGTGCGTCAGTAATGCGCAAAAGTATCTCGGTGGCGTTCTTCTCGCTGGTGTCCACCCTGATGGTGCTGGGCATCGTGCTGATGGGAGCTTCGGAGTGGGTGCTGTTCAAGAACTACTTCGCCAAGGACCGCTACGAAACACTGGATCAGGTGGTGGGTGTCACCCAGCGCACGGCCCAGTATCTGGTCCAGCAGGCGGAGCTGCCGGAAGGCGATGAGCTGGACGCACTGAGCACCAAGCTGGAGATCATCGGCGAGAGCGCAGAGGCCTATTTGTTCTTTACCGACAACGACGGCCGGGTGATGATCGCCTCCAGCCCGGACAAGCTGGAGAGCCTGACCGTGCCGGAAGAAATGATGGAGAAGATCGACGCTTCCGATGCAGATTACTACCATGTGTTCGGCACGCTGGGCGGCATGCTGGACGGGAAAAGCTACATCACGGTCAGCGAAATGCGCAATGAGAACGGCCAGCCCAGCGGCTACCTGTTCCTGTGCTCTTCCGGCGAGCAGCTGACCCAGTTCAAGCAGCAGTTCTGGTCCAACTTCCTGCTGTCGGCCTGTGTGATGCTGCTGTGTGCCAGCATCCTGACCAAGATCCTGATGCGCCAGCTCACCGACCCGCTGCAGAAGGTGACGGATGCCGCCCAGCGCTTTGGCGGCGGTGATCTTTCCGTCCGTGTGGAGGGGGTGGAAGGCGAAGGCGAGGCAGCCGACCTTGCCCGCACCTTCAACCGCATGGCAGACAACATCCAGATGAACGACAACTCCCGCGGTCAGTTCATGGGCAACATCGCCCACGAGCTGCGTACCCCCATGACCACGATCAAGGGCTTTGTGGACGGCATTCTGGACGGCACCATCCCGCCGGATATGCAGAACCACTACCTGCAGCTGGTCAGTGAGGAAACGGGCCGTCTGGCACGGCTCATCCAGAACATGCTGGATCTTTCCAAGCTGGAAAGCGGCGAATATCAGGTGAATGCCCGGATGTTCAACATCTGGGAGACGATCACCGGCGTGGCGCTCTCGGCAGAGCAGCGCATCAACGACGGCATGATCGACATCGACGGCCTGACCATGGACGAAAAGGTGCTGGTCTACGCCGACCCCGACCTGATCCATCAGGTGGTGTATAACCTGCTGGACAACGCCATCAAGTTTACCCCGGCAGGGGGCACCATCCGCTTCAAGGTGGAAAAGCTTGGCCCGGAAGCCGAGATCTCCATCTGGAATTCCGGTCAGGGCATCAGCCCGGAGGCACTGCCCTACGTGTTCCAGCGGTTCTACAAGGAGGACCGCTCCCGCGGCCTGCACGCCCGGGGCGCTGGCCTTGGCCTGAACATCTGCAAGGTGCTGGTGAACCTTTCCGGCGGACAGATCCGGGTGGAGAGCCAGCAGGGCGAGTGGTGCCGGTTCGTGTTCACCCTGCCCACGGTGGCCCCGAACCCCGGCGGCATGAAGCGTCTGCCGGACGAAGCCGGCGGTGAACCCACCGTGGAAGACCCTGCAAGCATGAAGCCCGTAGAATGAACTTCCAGCCAGACTGCCCCGGACCCGGGGCGGTCTGGCTGTTTTGGCGTGGGGACAAACCCTCTCAGTCTGCTCCCGCTGGTCGCAGCCAGCTCCCCCGCAAGCGTCCTCGCCCTCTCCGTCTGCTCACTACGTTCGCATCCACCTCTCCCAAAGGGAGAGGCCTTGGCAAAGAGATGAAGTTTGCGTGGACTGCCAAGGGCTCTCCCTTTGGGAGAGCTGTCAAGGCCGATAGGCATTGACTGAGAGGGCGAGCCTGTTCCCGGCTAAAGCGCAAAGCGACCGGGCTCCCTCTCCGAGGGAGCTGGCAAAGCCGTCAGGCTTTGACTGAGGGAGTTTACTTCGCAAATGGACAAATCTTTCCAAATACGTCATTTCCGTGAAAAAGCCGTTGGCGGGTTTGATTTTTTGCTCGTTTTCATGTAAACTAAAAGATAACCATGCCCATGCTGTTTTTGCGGTTTGGAACCGCCAGCACAATGGGACAAATGGGAATAAGAATTTATAAAATAACGGAGCGTAAAGATAGAATATGGCAATCGTAAGTCCTTCGATCCTTTCCGCTGATTTTGGCAAACTGGGTGCAGACTGCCGCATGGTGCTGGATGCCGGTGCACAGATGCTGCATTACGACGTGATGGACGGCCACTTTGTGCCCAACATCAGCTTTGGCGTGCCGGTGCTCAAGAGCCTGCACAAAAATCTGCCGGATGCCTTTTATGATGTGCACCTGATGATCAGCCATCCGCTGCAGTATGCGGAAGCCTTCATCAAAGCCGGTGCCACCCTGTACAACTTCCACCTTGAGTGCGAGGACGATATCCAGGCCACCATCGATGCCGTCCGGGCGCTGGGCTGCAAGGTGGGGCTGACCATCAAGCCCGGCACCGAGCCGCAGGCGCTGGCACCCTATCTTGACCAGCTGGATCTTGTGCTGGTGATGAGCGTGGAGCCCGGCTTCGGCGGGCAGAAGTTCATGCCCTCGGCGCTGGACAAGCTGCGCTGGCTCAAGGCAGAGCGCGAAGCGCGCGGCGCACACTATCTGCTGGAAGTGGACGGCGGCGTGGACAATGCCACCGCGCCCCAGTGCGTGGAAGCGGGCGCTGATATTCTGGTGGCGGGCAGTGCGGTGTTCGGCGCAGCAGACCCTGCAGCAGCCGTGCAGCACCTCGCCAGCCTTTGAAAGGATAACCATTTATGGATGAATCTTTGATCCGGGAGCAGGAGGCACAGCTCCAGAAGACCGGCCGCTACTATAAGCATATCTGCTTTATGGCGGTGCCGGTGCTGTGCATGGCCTGTTTCCTGTACGGTGTGCGCCCGCTGCTGCTGTGCGGCATTGCGGTGCTTACCGGCAACCTGTGCGACCGTCTCGTTTCGCTGCTGCGCCGCCGCGTGTATCAGGGCGGTGACTTTTCCAACGAGAGCTTTGCGCTCGTCATTGCCCTGCTGATGCCGGTGACGGTGGATATCTATGTTCTGATCGCCGCAGTGATTGCCGGTGTGCTGATCGGCAAGGAGATCTTTGGCGGCTACGGCAGCTACCCCTTCAACCCGGCTGCTGTGGGCTATGTGGTGGCGGCTGTGTCATGGCCGGAACAGGTGTTCCGCTATCCACAGCCCTACACCAGCATCCCCCTGTGGGATGCCTCCATGGTGCCGGTCTCCAGCGCCATTGAGGACACCCTGCGCAGCGGCGGCATGCTGAACATCGGCTCGCTGGCGCTGGGTCTGGGCGAATATGCTGCTCCCATGGGCACCGGCGCTGCGCTGGTGATCCTTGCCTGCGGCCTGTTTTTGTGGACCCAGAAGGATGCCCACATGTCTGCATCGATCAGCTTTCTTGTGACCTGTGCGGTCATTGCGTTCTTCTTCCCGCGGCAGGCGGGCCTTGCCGACAGTGCCGTGCTGTCAAATATCCTGCCCCGCCTGCAGTGTGTGCGGGATGAGCTGCTGACTGGCGCGATCCTGTTCAGCGCGGTGTTCCTGATCAACGAGCCTTACACCTGCGTGCACCACCGCATGGGCCGTGTGCTGTACGGCGTGCTGGTGGGCGTTGTGAGCATGGGCTTCCGCTACTATGGCGTGTACGAGACCGGTGTGTGCTTTGCGCTGCTGGCGGTCAACAGTGTGTCGGCATGGATCGACCGCACCGAGGCAAAGCTGTATCACCTGACCCATCTGCAGGCAGATGCCGGAAAGGGGGCAGCACAATGAGACGCGCAACGGCTGAACTGATCGTAAAAGATCCCAACAAGTTTGCCCACCACGACCGTGTGTTCCTGAATAACCCGGTGGTCATGCAGGGCATGGGCCTTGCCCCGCTGGTGGTGCTTGCCACCAGCGGCCAGAATGCGGGGATGCTGGCGGCGGCGGTGGCGCTGCTGCTGGTGCCCTCCCGCGTGCTGGCCTGTCTGCTGAGCCGCCTTGTGCCCCTGCACGACGAGGACCCCGCCCCGGAAACGCTGCAGAAAAAGCTGCTGCCCCGTGCACTGGTGTACGGTTTCAGCACGGCGGTGGTGTATCTGGCGGTGTATCCCATCCTGAATATGCTGTTCAGCACCAGCCTGCTGAGCCTTGGCATCTATCTTCCCATGCTCACGGTGGAGCCGCTTCTGACCTACCGCTTTGGCCGCGTGCAGGAGACGGTGCGCAAGGCTGTCTCCAAGGGCCTGCGCATCACGGTGGGCTATGCGCTGCTGCTGGTGCTGCTGGGCTGCGTCCGTGAATGGCTGGCCGCAGGCACCATGTTCGGTGTGGTTGTCAGCCGCCCGGTGCTGCCCATGGCAAGCATGCCGGCAGGCGGCTTTATCGTGCTGGGCGTGCTGTGTGCCGTATGGCGTGCACTGGCCCAAAAGCGTAAGGCATATCTCACCAAAGAGGCACGCAACCTTGTGGATGTGCATTCCCAGAAGGAGGCGGACCGCGAACAATGAGAGATGTTGTAACAACAAGTGCAGTGTTCTTCAGCTATGCACTGCTGGCGGTGTTCGCGCAGAACGCCGTCTTTACCCGTGCACTGGGCGTTTCGCGTCTGGTGCAACTGGTGGGCGATGACCGCACCAGCAGCTGGCTGTTTGGTATGCAGCTGTGCATCACGCAGGTGCTGGTAACGCCGTTTGCGTGGTATGCCGGCAGCCAGATCACGCCGCTGGCAAACCGTGCCCAGCTGCGCCCGCTGGTGTATATTTCCAGCATTGCCGTGGTGTGCGTTCTGGAGCACGCCGTGCTGTGGCTGGCGAAGGGCCTGCCGCACCGCAGCGCATTGCTGCGCATCGTGCCGCTGGCGGGCCTGAACAGCTGTGTGCTGGGCACTGTACTGGTGGAGCGCACCCAGAGCTTTACGCTGGGGCAGAGCCTTGGCTTTGGCCTTGGCAGCGGCCTTGGCTATGTGCTGGCGGTGCTGCTGGTAACGGAAGCCCGCCACCGCCTGCGCAGCAAGGCCATCCCGGAAGCATTCCGCGGCCTGCCCATCACGCTGGTGTATATCGGCGTGCTGGCACTGGCGATCTATGGTTTCACCGGACATTCTGTGATCCTGTAACATTGGCAGGGAGGAGGATCGACAATGGCAAAGTATAAACGTCAGAAGGTCAAGCGCTACCGCCGCAGCTTCTACAGCCGCGGTACACGCATCAAAAAAGGCATCGGCATCGTGGTGCTGGTGCTGGCGGTGCTGGGCGCAGCCTGGCTGGCAGCACCCCACGTGCTGGACTGGGCTACCCACACCTGGTATACTGTGGTGAAGAACCGTGATCTGGAAGCCGAATCGGCATCCCGCGCAGCCGCCTCGTCCGAAGCAGCTGCATCCTCGGCGGTACAGGAAGCGGCTTCGTCCCAGCCGGAGCCGGAACAGCCCAAGGAGCTGGACGGCAAGGCCATTACCGGCGGCAGCTGGGCCGCAGTGGATGTGAGCACCCTTGCCGATGATGCGGCCATCCGTGCAGCGGCGCAGCAGCTCAAGGCGCAGGGAGCGGATTACGGCCTTGTGACCCTGAAGGATGCCGACGGCAGCATCCATTATGCTTCGCAGGTGGCGGCGGCTTCCGGCAGCATCGCCGGGATCACTGTGGACCCGGCCCGCATCGCGGCCATCTTCCGGGAGGAGGGCATCATCCCGGCGGCACAGCTTGCGGCCTTTACCGACCCGGTGTCCGGCTATACCGACCGCAGCATGGCCGTGCATTACAGCGGCACCCAGCTCTGGCTGGATAACGTCAGTGCCAAGGCCGGCGGCAAGTCCTGGCTGGACCCCAGCGCAGCATCCGCTGTGCAGTATGTGGGCGATCTGATCGAGGAGCTGCACGGCATGGGCTTTGAGCAGGTGGTGCTCACTGGCGTGCAGTTCCCGAACATCATCACCCGCAAGCAGGAGTTTGCAGCGGCGGGCGGCAAGAGTCAGGAGGGCCGCGCTGCCCTGCTGGCTGCGGATATCAGCACATGGCAGGCCCGCTTTGACGGCAGCGTGGTACTGTGGCTGAGCTACCCGGCCCAGCAGTGCACCGACGCTTCCGATGCACTGGGTGCACCGGCTGTGAGCCTTGGAATGCACAACCTGATCGTCACGGCGGATACGCTGGACGCGGCGGCACGCGGACAGCTGCAGCAGTCTGCCGCCGAAGCCGGTGTGCAGAACGTTGTGATCTGCAGTACCGAGAGCTTCCAGTAAAAAGAACATGGATCGCTTTGGTTATTGTAAAAGGGAGAGATCTACTATGAACACGAAATCCTGCTTTGCACCGGCCCACATCCTTCTGCCTTCGGCACAGATCCCGCTGGAAAAGTGGGGCTGCATTGCCTGCGATCAGTTCACCAGTGACCGGGATTACTGGCAGAAAGCCGAGGCTGCTGCGGCAGGCAGCCCCAGCACCCTGAACATGATCCTGCCGGAGGTCTATCTGGAGGACGGCGATGCCGATGCACGCATTGAGAAGATCCATGCCACCATGGATGACTATGCCCGGAACGTGCTGACCCGCGCGGTGGACGGCTTTGTTTACGTGGAGCGCACCGAGCAGAGCGGCAAGGTGCGGCAGGGCCTTGTGGGCATGGTGGATCTGGAAGCCTACAGCTACCGCCGCGGTGCACCCTGCGCCGTGCGTCCCAGCGAAAGCACGGTGGAAAGCCGCATCCCGCCCCGCATGAAGGTGCGCACCGGTGCCGCGCTGGAAACACCCCACATCATGATGCTGGCGGATGACCCCGGCTGCACCCTCATCGAGCCGGTGGCGGCGCATAAAGCCGAACTGCCCAAGGTGTACGAGGGCGAGCTGATGCTGAACGGCGGCCACATTGCGGGCTGGGCTGTGGAAGACCCTGCCCTCATTGCGCAGATCGAAGATGCGCTGGCTGTGCTGGGCAGTCAGGAAGAATTCGACAAAAAGTATCCGGATGCCACCCGCCGCGACCCGCTGACGCTGGCCGTGGGCGACGGCAACCACTCGCTGGCCACTGCAAAGGCCTGCTGGGAGGAGCTGAAAAAGACACTCACACCGGAGCAGGCAGCAAACCATCCGGCCCGCTGGTGTCTGGCCGAGGTGTGCAATGTGCATTCGCCTGCGATCGAGATCGAGCCGATCCACCGCGTGCTGTTCAATGTGGACTGCGCAGCGGTGCTGCTGAGCCTGATCACGTGGAGCGATTCCAATATGGCCGGCTGCAGCTTTGGCGGCAGCAAGCAGCAGCCCTTCACGCTGGCCGGGCCGCACATGTCCAACGTGCTCAGCTTTGAGGACCCAACCGCACCGCTGACCGTGGGCACCATTGACGAATTTATCGAATACTATCTTGAGCACCACAAGGAAGCCCGCGTGGACTATGTGCACGACGAGCCTGCTGTGCGCGCCCTGTGCAAAAAAGGTGCTGTGGCATTCCTGATGCCGCCGTTTGCCAAGAGTGACCTGTTCAAAGGCGTTGTGATGGGCGGCGTGCTGCCGCGCAAGACCTTCAGCATGGGCCACGCAGAAGAAAAGCGGTACTATGTGGAGTGCCGGAAAATTACGGAATAATTATTGGAGAACCATGACATTTAAAGAATTGAATCTGTCCGCCCCGCTTCTGCGCGCTGTGCAGGAGGCAGGCTATGAGACCCCGTCGCCCATTCAGGCGGCGGCGATCCCGCCGGTGCTGTCCGGACGGGATCTGATGGGCTGCGCCCAGACCGGTACCGGCAAGACGGCTGCTTTTGCGCTGCCCATGCTGGACCGGCTCACGGCCAATGCGCCCCGCAAAAAGGGCGCGATCCGCGCCCTGATCCTGACCCCTACCCGTGAGCTTGCTTTGCAGATCGGCGAAAGCTTTGATGCCTACGGCAAGTATCTCAAGCTGCGCAGCACCGTCATTTTTGGCGGCGTGGGCCAGGCACCGCAGGTGGAAGCGCTGAAAAAGGGCGTGGACATCCTGATCGCCTGCCCGGGACGGCTCAACGACCTGATCGGTCAGGGATTTATCGATCTCTCGAACCTTGAGATCTTTGTGCTGGACGAAGCCGACCGGATGCTGGATATGGGCTTTGTGCACGATGTGAAGAAGGTGATCGCAAAGCTGCCCGGGGAGCGTCAGAACCTGATGTTCAGCGCCACCATGCCCACCGAGATCGAACAGCTGGCCGCAGGCATCCTGCGCAAGCCCGCCTTCGTCAAGGTGGACCCGGTGTCCAGCACCGTGGACCGTATCCAGCAGAGCCTGTACCATGTGGAAAAGGGCAACAAGAAATTCCTGCTGCCGTGGCTCATCAAGAACCTGCAGCCCCCGGTGGTGAACGCGCTGGTGTTCAGCCGCACCAAGCACGGCGCGGATAAAATTGCAAAAGACCTCACCAAGCAGGGCATCCCGGCGGCGGCCATCCATGGCAACAAGAGCCAGACCGCCCGCGTGACCGCGCTGGAAAACTTCAAGGCCGGTAAGACCAAGGTGCTGGTAGCCACCGATATCGCCGCTCGCGGCATCGATATCAGCGAGCTGTCCCATGTGTTCAACTACGACCTGCCCGAGGTGCCGGAGACTTATGTGCACCGCATCGGCCGCACGGCCCGCGCCGGTGCCGACGGTACGGCGGTCAGCTTCTGTGCACCTGAGGAGCAGGAGTATCTGGCAGGCATCGAAAAGCTGAACCGCCGCAAAATTCCCGTGGTGAGCGGCCACCCGTGGGACGGTGTGCCCGCGCCGGTGCGCCCGGAGCCGCCGGTGCGCGGCAAAAAGCCCAAGGCAGCCGCCGCTGAACCGGCAGAAAAGCCTGCCGCAAAGCAGCCGAAGCCCGCAAAGGCCGAAGCAAAAAACGCAAAACCTGAAAAAAAGGCTGCACCCGCACCCAAGGTGCAGGCAAAGCCCGCAAAAACCGAAAAAGAGGAACCACTCATGGATGATACCAAGCGTACTACCGGCGGACGCAGCAATGACCGCCGTTCCAATAATAACAGCCGCCCGCGCCGGGAGCAGAACGCTCCTGCCCGCGGCAGCAATGCGCAGCCCAAGTTTGACCCGCATTTTGTGAGTGCCCCGGAGGCCACTCCGCTGCGCCCGGCCAAAAAGACTCCGGCTGCACCCGCCGCCCCGGCCATCCGTACGGCTGCACAGCCTGCTCAGCAGAACAGCAGCATGCAAGGCCAGAAGAGCCGTCGCAATGATCGCAGCGACCGTCCGGCCCGCCAGAACAGCCAGCCTGCCGCCCAGAGCCAGAGCGCAGAGCAGGGCCGCGGTGCAAACAACGGCCAGCGCGGCCGTCAGAATGCGTCCCGCAATGCACAGCCTGCACCGGCCCGTGCCCCCAGAGCGGAGAGCAGCCGCCGCGGCCGTGCCGCTGCTGCAAGGGACGAAGACCCGGGCCTTGTGCTCATCAGCCGCCGTCCGCCGCAGCAGAAGTTCACGAACTTTGAGGAGTATATGAACGCCCACGGCGGTGCAACTGCACCCATTGAGGACCACAGCGACGAAGTATGAGCAAAAATGAACCGTTTGCCCCATGGCAGTGCCCGCTGTGCGGGGAAAAACTGACCGGCGACAGCACCCTGAAATGCACAAAAGGCCACTGCTTTGACCGCGCCAAGGAGGGCTACTGGCATCTGCTGCCGGTGCAGAGCATGCGCACCAAGGCTCCCGGCGACAGCAAGGAGATGGTGGCCGCCCGCCGTGCGTTCCTGAATGCCGGATACTACGGCATCTTTGGCAAAGCGGTGGGTGAGCTGTGCGCAGAGTACGGCCAGCCTGCCAGCCCGGAGACGGCGCTGCATCTGCTGGATGCAGGCTGCGGCGAGGGCTGGTACGACCGCTGCATCGCGCAGGCGCTTGCCGAAAAAGGCCGCCGGGTGCAGCTGGCGGGTTTTGATATCGCAAAGCCTGCGGTGCGTCTTGCGGCCAAGGCCCTGCCCACGGCACAGTATGCGGTGGCATCCAGCTTCAGCCAGCCGGTGCGCACCGGCTGGGCCGACCTGCTGCTGAACTGCTTTTCGCCCTTTGCGCAGGAGGAATTCCTGCGGGTGCTGCGCCCGGGCGGACGGATGATCTATGTGGTGCCCGGTGCCGAACATCTGTACCAGATGAAGGCCGTGCTCTACGAAAAGCCCTATAAAAACCCGGTGCAGCAGATCGCCTATGACGGTTTTGCCGCCATTGGGGAACGGGAAGTGACCGGCCGCGTCACGGTGCCCCACGAACAACTGGAAGCGCTGTTCGCCATGACACCCTATTACTGGAAAACGCCGCGCGGCGGGGCGGAGCGTCTTGCTGCGCTGTCCCAGCTGGAAACCGATATCTCGTTCCGGTTCCTTGTATTTGAAAAGCTGTAATGATAGCAGTTTGCGTTTTTAATGCACAAGCAACATCCGCAAACTGCATATCGCAAATATGCCGTTTTAATAGGCACTATTTTTGAAAATTGCGATAAAAAGCAAAAAACGCTCGTCATGCAGAATTGTGTGACGAGCGCTTTTTTGCTTCAGCTTCTGTCAAAAGCCCCGTCCCCGAGGGGGCTGTCGAGCGAATGCGAGACGGGAGGAGTTCCGTGTGACAGGTCGTCCACGAAAAACACCACTGCCCCCACCGCCGGAGGATAGGAGGAGTCCGGCAGGTGAGGGCAGCAGTGCTGTATCAGGATAGAGAGATCGCTTAGTGTTTTTCGTCCTTGGGCAGCAGACCGGCACGCTCCAGGGCCGGACGCAGGGCGAGGTACAGGATGACCGCACACACGGTGGAGGCCACGCTGTTTACAAAGGTGACGCCGCCTGCAATTTTGGTCAGCGCCTGTGCCACGGTGTATTCCTGACCAAAGATGTACACATTGCGGAAGTAGCCCAGGAACGGGTCGGTCAGCACGTTCAGCAGCAGGCCGGAACCGGCAGAAACGATCACCTTGACGAGATAGCCGGAGCTGTGCTTGTCGAGGTCGCGCAGCTTGAATGCCTTGTGCGCCACGGCACCGCAGGTGATGCCGATGATGAACTTGAGCACAAAGGTGGTGACGGCGTAGCCCGGGTCACCGGCCAGAATATCGGCCAGCGCCAGACCAATGGCACCGGCCAGACCGCCGGACACACCGTCCAGCAGCAGGGCGGTCAGGGCGGTGAAGGTGTTGCCCAGATGGAACGAAGAGCCGCCGTAGAACGGCACACGGAAGAACAGATAAGCCACAAGGCTTAAAGCGGCCATGACACCGGTCAGGGCCAGCTCCTTGGTGGTGAAGGTGCGCTTGTACAGCACACTTGCAAACAGAATGACGATGATAACGACTGCCAGAAGCAGCCACATTGCAGTAGTAGACATGATTTACTCTCCCTCCAAATTTCCGTTCCCGCGGCACCAAAGCCCCACTGGGGCTTTGATTGCTTCGCAACCACTTACCTACAATCCTACTTGACATTTGGGTGTCCAGCGGGTATGCTCCTATTATACGCAGAACTGACCCCATGAAAATACCCAGAATAAAGTTTTTTAATGGGGTCAGTTTGACGCAATACCCAGACAGGAGGGATAATTTATGGTCCATCTGACCACGGCGCTGGATGCTTCTTCTGGCGTGCCGCTGTACGAACAGCTGTACCGCAGCCTTGCCGGAGAGATGCGAAGCGGCACCCTTGCGGCGGGCACCCGGATGCCCGGCAAGCGGCGGCTGGCGGCAGAGCTGTCCGTCTCGGTGAATACGGTGGATGCCGCCTATCAGATGCTGGCGGCGGAAGGGTATCTGGAATCGCGGGAGCGCAGCGGCTTTTATGTACAGGAATATCTGGCCCTGCCGTCCCGGCCTGCCGGCGGGCCGGAACAGCCCGCACCGCCAAAACCGGAACCGCCTGTGCTGCCGGTGCGGTACGACCTTTCCACCCGCGGGGTAGACCCGGAGCTGTTCCCGTTCCGCACATGGGCGCGGCTGCAGAAGGAGCTGCTGTACTCTTCGCCGGAGCTGCTCACCCACGGCGACGCGCAGGGCGATCCGGCCCTGCGGCAGGCGCTGGCGGAATATCTTTCCGAATACCGGGGTGTGCAGTGCGGGCCGCACCAGATCGTGGTGGGCGCGGGATTGGAATATCTGCTGGGCCTGCTGGCACCGCTGCTGCCGGGCATGGCCGCGGTGGAAACGCCGGGCTACCCCCGCGCAAAACAGGTGCTGGAAAACAACGGCGTGCACTGCTGCTGCCTGCCGGTGGACGAGGACGGCCTTTCGGTGGAAGCACTGAACCGGTCGGATGCAGCGGTGTGCTACGTCACGCCCAGCCACCAGTTCCCCACAGGTGTTACCATGCCTGCGGGCCGCAGGGCCGAGCTTCTGCACTGGGCAGCCCGCAGGCCGGGCGGGCGGTATATTATAGAAGATGATTACGATTCGGAGTTCCGTTTTGATACCCGGCCTCTGCCCAGCCTGCAGGGCATGGCGGGTGCAGACGGCCCGGTGGTGTACCTCTCCACCTGCTCCCGCAGTCTGGCTCCCAGCATCCGTATCGCCTATATGGTGCTGCCGGAGCATCTTCTGCCTGCATGGCGGAAAAAATACCGCCTTTACTCCGGCACGGTGAGCCGGTTCGAGCAGCAGACGCTGGCCCGCTTTATCACCGAGGGCTACTTCACTCGGCATCTGGCCCGGGAGCGGGTGGCCTACAAGGCCCGGCGGGACGCGCTGGCGGCAGCATTGAACACTGCCTTTGCTCCCGGCGAGCTGACCCTTGCGGGCCTGCACACCGGCCTGAACCTGCTGGCAAAGCTCAAAGACCCGCCGCCGGATGCTGCGCTGCGCTGCGCGGCGGAAGCCGAAGGCGTGCAGCTGAGCCTGCTGAGCGATTACGACCTGACCGGAGAAGCACCCTCAGCGGCGGGCACGCTGGTGCTGGGTTATGGCTCGCTGAAGGACGAGGCCTGCGCCTCGGTGGGCGAAACATTGAAAAAGGTCTGCATGGCAGCGCGGGAAGCATCCGTGACCGTGTAAGTGCCGCTGGCGGCATTCCACTGGCCGGGCAGGGCCTGCGCCGCCACAGCGGCGCTGTTGTTGGCAAGAAATTCCAGTGTGCGTTCCAAAGCGTCATAGTCCAGCGCGGTCAGGTCGGTGAGCAGGGCCGAACTGCTGGCACGCAGGGCATCCGGCAGGGTGGCGGGCAGCAGGTCCAGATCCTGCCGGAGAAAAGCATCCCACACGGCAGCGCGGGCCGCTGCGGTGCGTACTGGTGAAAAGGCTTCGTCGGCCTGCAGCTGGCACAAGAATTCGTGCGCGTCCCCGGCGGAAATGCCCTGCACGGCCCGGCTGCGGCCATAGCGGGCAAGCTCTTCCTCGGTCAGTGCGCCGGTAAAGCCCACCCGCACCGGCCCGTACCGGCTGGCAATGCGCTCCAGCACCGCAGGCGAAAAAGCCAGATACCGGGTGTCCTCCGGCAGGGCCAGCACCTGTGCCAGCGCTTCGCGGCAGCGGGCCGGGCCAGCGGCGGCATAGCAGCGGGCAAGGGATGTTTCTTCTTCTGCAAAAGGCACGGTGAGTGCGGCAGGCACGCTGAGCAGATGCACGCAGTTCTGGCTGGCGTTCAGGTAGGCCAGCACAAAGCCGGGCTGTTCGCCGGAGACGCACAGCAGCACAGTGAGCTGGTCGGTGGTCTTGGGCAGCTGGATGGGCACACCGCTCTCGCTGCGGGCAGCCTGCCGCAGCTGGGTGCGCAGCTGCTGACGGGACAGCAGCACCGTGCCGCCCACCAGCGGCACCAGCACCAGCAGCGAAGCAAACAGTGCTGCCCAAAAGGGCTTCCAACCTCCACTGCGCATGGGATACACCGCCTTTCCTTTGCATAAAGCTTTGGCCTGCAGGCAAGACTTTATGCAGCAAAGGAGGCGTTTGCAGATGAAAAACAAAAAAGAAACCGCACCGACCACAGAAAAAGAACGGGAGAACTTCTGGCTGGAGATCGGCCCCGCCAGCGCCTATTACGGCACAGATTCTTACGAGACCGCGAAAGAAAACGGCGATGCCAGCCCGGATGGCAAAGCCCGGGGGTTTGAAGGCGCGGAGCCAAAAGAAAAGTAAAATAAATTTATGGCAGCGCTATGATGCGGGAGAACAAAAGTAATACCAAAACAAAATTCATCTGTCGGCATAACAGATGAAAAAGCAGCGTATGATATACAAAATGTCTTGCGCACAAGGACAGAATATGGTATAGTCTTTCTATCGCGCACAACTGTGCGCCGGAAGAACTGAAAAAGACGTGCACGGCGGGGAAAGACCGTGCACTCTGGAGAAGCCCGCTTGTAAAGTGGGTGCCGAAGGTGTAAGGCCGCAGGGAAAGCGGCTGTATCTCTCAGGCAAAAGGACAGAGCCATCGTCTTTGCGCAATGGGGCGCAGCCGGGAATGCGGCGCACCCCGGCTGCGGAAAATGAGAGCGCTCCGAATTTTGCGGGCAGAGCCTTTGGTGGGTTCTGTCCGCTTTTGTTTTGTGTATAGGGGGAAAGAGAGAATGGTCGAGATGATCACGCAGGTGAACAATGCCATCAATGGCGTGGTGTGGGGGCCGTTTGGTCTGGCACTGCTGTTCTGCACCGGCTTCTGGATGAGCGCCCGCACGGGCTTTTTCCAGTTCCGCAAAATGGGCTACTGGCTTCGGCACACCATCGGCGCGATCTTCACCAACAAGGACATCACCGCGCACACCAGCAAGGAGGATATGGCCATCAGCCAGTTCCAGAGCATGTGCACGGCGCTGGCGGGCACCATCGGCACCGGCAACATCGTGGGTGTGGCAACGGCCATCGTTTCCGGTGGGCCGGGTGCCATCTTCTGGATGTGGGTCATGGCCCTGCTGGGCATGATGACCAGCTTTTCGGAGAATGTGCTGGGCGTGTACTACCGCCGCAAAAACGAAAAAGGCGAGTGGTCGGGCGGCGCCATGTACTACCTCACCGATGGTCTTGGCGCAAAGAAGGGCTGCAAACAGCTGGGCAAGGTGCTGGCAGTGCTGTTTGCCTGCTTCTGCATTCTGGCTTCCTTCGGCATTGGCAACATGAGCCAGATCAATTCCATCGCGGGCAACATGAACGCTGCTTTTGGTGTACCGACCCTCGTCACCGGCCTGTGCCTGATGGTGGTCACGGCCCTTATCGTCATTGGCGGTTTGAAGCGCGTTGCCGCTGTTACCGAAAAGCTGGTGCCGCTCATGGCCCTGTTCTACATTGCAGGCGCGCTCATCATCGTAGTGCTGCACGCTGGCAATATCCCGGCGGCATTTGCGGCTATTTTCAAGGGTGCGTTCAACCTGAACGCGGCAGGCGGCGGTGCGCTGGGCTACGGCATCAGCCAGACCATCACATGGGGCTTCAAGCGCGGTGCTTTTTCCAACGAAGCGGGCCTCGGTTCCGCTGTCATGGTCAACTCCGCTTCCAACGTCAAGGAGCCGGTGCATCAGGGCATGTGGGGTGTGTTTGAGGTGTTTGCCGATACCATCGTGGTCTGCACGCTCACTGCTCTGGTCATCCTGACCACCGGCGTGGTAGACCTGCAGAGCGGCGCTGTACTGGCCGGTGTGCAGGACAACGCATTGGTGGGTCAGGCCTTCACCGCCGCATTTGGCAGCTTTGGCCCCAAGTTCATTGCCATCTCCATTCTGCTGTTTGCCTACTCCACTACGCTGGGCTGGAGCCACTACGGCACCAAGGCCGTGGAGTATCTCTTCGGCACCACTGGCAGCCGCATCTACAAGGTGGTCTTTGTGTGCATGACCGTGGTGGGTGCCACCATGAAGCTGGGCCTTGCGTGGGATCTTTCCGACACTTTCAACGGTCTGATGATGATCCCGAACCTGATCGGCGTGCTGGTGCTGTCCGGCACTGTGGTGGACATCACCCGCAACTACTTCGACCGCCGGGTGAAGGGCAAGGACATCGAACCCATGTGGTCGGCTTTCCTGGAGTACCAGAAGCAGGAGGAGGCCGAAGCCGCCGCAGAGGAAGCGGAGCTGGAAAAGGCCGCAAACGAATAAAATACCCAAAAGCAAGGGCTGTCTGTGAATGAGGACAGCCCTTGCTTTTGTCTGCTGCCCTGCCTTATAATAAATTAAAAAACAGGGGAGGGAGCAACCATGAGCGAATTTTCCCATCTGAAAAACAAACTCCTTGCCGAACAGGTGGAGGACGAAATTTACCATTATATTCTGGACACGCCGCTGGAACCGGGCACCAAGCTGCCCAATGAATTTGAGCTGGGCGAAAAATTCGGTGTGGGCCGCAGCACGGTGCGCGAAGCTGTGAAGCTGCTTTCCAGCAAGGGCATCGTGGAGGTGCGGCGCGGCTCCGGCACCTATGTGGTCACGACTGCCAAGGGCCTTTCGGACCCACTGAACCTGCGCAGCGTGCAGGACAAGAACGCACTGGCGCTGGATCTGGTGAACGTGCGCCTGCTGCTGGAACCGGGCATGGCCGAGATGGCAGCGCTGAACGCTTCCGACGAGGACATTGAGCGCATCCAGCGCCTGTGCGACCGGGTGGAGAGCAAGATCCACAGCGGTGATCTGTACATTGAGGACGATATCGCGTTCCACACCTGCATCGCAGAGAGCAGCAAGAACATGGTGGTGGAGCAGCTGATCCCCATTATCGATACGGCGGTCATGATGTTCGTGAATGTTACCCACAAAAAGCTGACGGAGGAGACCATCCTGACCCACCGCATGATCACCGAAGCCATTGCCAGGCATGATCCCATTGGCGCCCGGTCTGCCATGGTGATGCACCTGAACTTCAACCGCAACTGCATCCGAAAGCTTTACGACGGCGAATGGGAAACCTGACGCCGCTGCATTTTACGTCCCCGCACAGTGCAAGGTCTGTGCGGGGACTTTTTATGCCTGAAGTTGTCTGATGACTTTTTGGAACGGATGATACGGAGAAGTTGGAAAATGAGTTGGATTGTATGATGTATCCAAGATTTCAGAGCAGTGTGCACGAAAAAATAGGCTGATTATTGTCATAAAGTGGGTTCTGACTGTGACAACTTGCCAACGAGGCGGGATTTGATTAAAATAAACATGTAAGATGTCCGACAGTCAAAAGGACGATTTGCAAAGCAGAAAAAGAGCATTTTGGAGGTATGATCATGGAACTGCGTTCTCAGGCAGTGCGTAAACTGGCACCGGAAAACGATCCGCTGAAGATCGGCATGGGCTGGAAGGTGGACGACCTTGCAAAGCCCCAGATCATGGTGGAGAGCACCTTTGGCGACAGCCACCCCGGCAGCGCCCATCTGGATCAGTTCGTGAAGGAGGCTGTACAGGCAGTCAACACCCACGGCGGCAAGGCTGCACGCTATTTTGCAACCGATATGTGCGACGGCATCGCACAGGGCCACGACGGCATCAACTACTCGCTGCCCCACCGTGATGCCATCGTGAATCTGGTGGAAGCTCAGGCCAACGCAACCGTGTACGACGGCGGCGTGTTCATCGCCAGCTGCGACAAGTCCATGCCGGCCATGCTGATGAGCATTGGCCGCCTGAAGGATATGAGCTCCATCGTGGTCACCGGCGGCGTGATGGAAGCCCACACCCTGCCCAAGAAGTACGTGGTCAACGACCCCGCCTGCGCCATCAACGATCTGCTGACGCTGGAACAGATCGGCAAGTTCGACGCATGGGAAAAAACCGGCGTGATCCCCAACGAGCAGCTGGACTACTACAAGCACAATGCCTGCCCCAGCTGCGGTGCCTGCTCCTTTATGGGCACCGCCTCCACCATGCAGATCATGGCCGAGGCTCTGGGCCTGATGCTGCCGGGCACCGCCCTGATGCCCGCCACCGCCCCGGAGCTGAAGCAGGCCGCCTATGATGCCGGCGTTCAGGTGATGAAGCTGGTGGCCGAGGGCATCAAGGCCAAGGACATCGTCACCATGAAGAGCTTTGAAAACGCCATCATGGTGCACGCCGCCATTTCCGGCTCCACCAATGCCACCATGCACCTGCCCGCCATCGCCCACGAGTTCGGCTTTGAGATCGACGCCGACACCTTTGACCGGATGCACCGCGGCGCACACTATCTGCTGAACATCCGTCCCTCCGGCGACTGGCCCGCACAGTACTTCTACTATGCAGGCGGCGTGCCCCGCGTGATGGAAGAGATCAAGTCCATGCTGCATCTGGACGTGATGACTGTCACCGGCAAGACCCTGGGCGAAAACCTGGAAGACCTGAAGAAGAACGGCTTCTACGAGCACTGCGATGAGATCCTGCAGGAAAAGACCAAGGGGCTGGGCATCAAAGTCACCCGCGAGGATATCATCCACAGCTTTGACAACGCCAAGGGCACCGACGGCAGCATCGCCATCCTGAAGGGCAATCTGGCCCCCGAGGGCAGCGTCATCAAGCACACTGCCTGCCCCAGGAACATGTTCCATGCCACCCTGCGCGCAAAGCCCTTTGACAGCGAGGAAGAGTGCATCAGCGCCGTTCTGAACAAGCAGGTCCAGCCCGGAGATGCCATCTTCATCCGTTACGAAGGCCCCCGCGGCAGCGGCATGCCCGAGATGTTCTACACCGGCGAGGCCATCTGCGCCGACCCGAAGCTGGCTTCCAGCGTGGCGCTCATCACCGACGGCCGCTTCTCCGGCGCAAGCCGCGGCCCGGTCATTGGTCATGTCAGCCCGGAGGCCGCTGTGGGCGGCCCCATCGCTCTGGTGGAAGAGGGCGATCTCATCCGCATCGATGTGCCGAACCGTCAGCTTGCCATCGTGGGCGTGAACGGTGAGGAAAAGACCCCCGAAGAGATGGAGGCCATCCTTGCCCAGCGCCGCAAAAACTGGAAGCCCAAGGCTCCCAAGTACACCAAGGGCCTGCTGAAGCTCTACTCTCAGCACGCCGTCAGCCCCATGAAGGGTGCATATATGGAGTAAAAACGCTTCGTTTGCGATAAAAACCAAAAACAAAAAATCAACTGTTCAGCGTTGTTTTGCTGAACGGTCTGGATAAAGTTACGCCAAAAACAAAAAAGCGGATATTGCTTCGTCTATAAAAACCATCGAGATCCGGTGTCCGTCTGCGGGGACGGCGCTGAAATAAGACCCAAAGCACACAAAACATCAAAAAATGGAGGAAACGTTTATGACAGCTGTTGCAACCCCGGACGCCGCGCGGCTCGTGTTCGCCGCGGTGGCGGGCCTGATCCTTTTGCTCATCCTCATCATCAAGTTCAAAGTCCACGCCATGATCTCCATCCTGATCGGTGCGGTGGGCATCGGCCTGATGGCCGGTATGCCCCTGTCTGACATCATCGGCTCGGTCAACGAAGGCATCGGCAACACCTTAAAGGGCATCGCTCTTCTGGTGGGCCTTGGCTCCATGTTCGGTGCCATTCTGGAAGAATCCGGCGGCGCACAGACGCTGGCCGTGACCATGGTGCGCAAGTTCGGCGACGAAAAAGCCGCATGGGCGCTGGGCATCACGGGTCTGGTGGTGGCCATGCCGGTGTTCTTTGATGCCGGTCTGATCATCCTGATCCCGCTGGCCTTCTCTCTGGCAAAGCGCACCAAGCGCTCGGTCCTGTACTATGTCATCCCTCTGCTGGCCGGTCTGGCTGTCGGCCACGCCTTCATCCCTCCCACGCCGGGCCCCGTTCTGGTGGCCAGCATGCTGGGCGTTGATCTGGGCTGGGTCATCCTCATCGGCATCTTCTGCGGCATCTTCGCCATGATCGCTGCCGGTCCCATCTGGGGCTCCATCTGCGGCAAGAAGTATATGATCGAGGTGCCCGAGCACGTTGCACAGCAGGCAGACATCGACGAGAGCAAGCTGCCCAAGTTCGGCACCATCGTGGGCATCATCCTGATCCCACTGGTCCTCATCATTGCAAACTCTGTGGCAAAAGTGGTGCCCGCTCTGGCTGGCATCCAGCCCGTTCTGGCCTTCCTCGGTGAGCCCTTCATGGCTCTGCTGCTGGCTACCATCGCTGCTATGTATCTGCTGGGCACCCGTCACGGCTATAACAATGCCCAGCTGGAAAAGATCATGACCAAGTCCCTTGAGCCCACCGGCATGATCCTGCTGGTCACTGCCTGCGGCGGCGTGCTGCGCTACATGCTGCAGAACTCCGGTCTGGGCGATGTCATCGGCAACGCCGTGGCAAACGCCAGCCTGCCGCTGGTTCTGGTGGCCTTCATCGTGGCTGCTCTGGTGCGCATCTCCGTTGGTTCCTCTACCGTGGCTATGACCATGGCAGCAGGCATCATCTCCGCAATGCCCGGCATCAGCGAGCTGAGCCCGCTGTATCTGGCCTGCGTCACCGCTGCCATCGCTGGCGGCTCCACCGTGTGCTCCCACTTTAACGACTCCGGCTTCTGGCTGGTGAAGAGCCTTGTGGGCATGGACGAAAAGACCACCCTCAAGACATGGACCATCATGGAAACTCTGGTTGGCGGTGTGGGCTTCCTGGTAGCACTCATCATCTCCTTCTTTGCCTGATCATCCTCATCTGCGGGGCTGTGCCTGCACACAGTCTGCGCAATGCTTTGCAAATTCCTGAAATCTCCTCAGCATAGCAGACCCCCGGG
>ERZ791872.139-NODE-139-length-84996-cov-4.438964_pt1 | contig 84996 bp, 55 predicted proteins | sample MGYA00510279_ERZ791872 | MGnify/ENA primary metagenome ERZ791872 (study PRJEB30046, sample SAMN00792103) | human gut metagenome | study: EMG produced TPA metagenomics assembly of the A metagenome-wide association study of gut microbiota in type 2... | reverse complement strand
GCAAGGAAATAGAAAAGGTTGCCCGTAGTCGCGGACATGAAATCGTCTGCATCATTGATGTCAATAATCAGGATGACTTCGAGTCGGAAGCGTTCAAATCTGCCGATGTAGCCATAGAATTTACCAATCCGATGGTAGCTTACAGTAATTATATAAAGGCTTTCAAGGCCGGAGTGAAACTGGTATCAGGCAGCACCGGATGGATGGAAGAGCATGGTGAGGAAATCAAAAAACTTTGTACAGAAGGCGGAAAGACACTTTTCTGGTCGTCCAATTTCAGCCTGGGAGTTACCATCTTCACCGCCCTTAACAAGTACCTGGCAAAAATAATGAACCAGTTCCCCGGTTATGACGTCACGATGAGTGAAACACATCATATCCACAAGTTGGATGCCCCTAGCGGGACAGCTATCACACTGGCTGAAGGTATCTTGCAGAATCTTGACCGTAAGGACAAATGGGTGAAAGGAACATTCGCAGCACCGGACGGCACCGTCAGCGGAACCAACGATTGTGCAGCCGACGAACTTCCTATTGCCTCTATCCGTGAAGGAGAAGTTTTTGGTCTTCATTCCGTTCGCTATGAGTCTGATGTAGACAGCATAACTATCACGCATGATGCCAAGAGCCGTGGCGGATTTGTATTGGGAGCCGTATTGGCTGCCGAATATACAGCCCAACACGAAGGCTACCTGGGTATGAGTGATTTATTCCCGTTCCTTAACGACTAAATTTAAGAACCTAGTTCTAAATAAATATATCATTATGAGACAAGCCACACGCGCACAATGGATTAAATGCGCCATTGCTATCCTACTTTATCTCGTCTTCCTGCTTTGGGTACGAAGCTGGTGGGGATTGATTGTTGTTCCTTTTATTTTCGATATTTATATTACCAAGAAAATACCCTGGTCTTTTTGGAAGAAGTCGAAGAATACGACTGTCCGCAGCGTTATGAGTTGGGTAGATGCCATCGTCTTTGCGTTGGTCGCCGTTTACTTCGTCAATATCTATATCTTCCAGAATTATCAGATTCCTTCTTCTTCTTTGGAGAAATCATTGCTGGTAGGCGACTTCCTGTATGTGAGCAAGATGAGTTACGGGCCACGTGTACCAAACACTCCGCTTTCCATGCCGTTGGCACAACATACACTGCCGCTCGTCAATACCAAATCATATATTGAATGGCCGCAATGGAAATACAAACGGGTTCCGGGATTCGGCAAGGTGAAGCTGAATGACATTGTCGTATTCAACTTCCCGGCAGGCGATACGGTAGCTGTCAATTATCAGCAGACTACGGACTTCTATACACTGGCTTACGGCGAAGGACAACGTATCTACCCCAAACAGATTGAAATGGACAGCCTGACCCGCGCGCAGCAACGTGCCATTTATGATTTGTACTATGCTGCCGGACGGAAGCAGATTATGAGTAATCCACACAGCTACGGAGAAGTTTTATGGCGTCCGGTAGACCGCCGCGAGAATTACGTAAAACGTTGTGTAGGTCTGCCCGGTGACACGCTTCAGATTGTAGAGGGTCAGGTGATGATTGACGGCAAAGCCATCGAGAATCCCGAAAACCTGCAATTCAACTATTTCGTACAGACTACCGGCCCGTACATTCCGGAAGATATGCTCCGCGAACTGGGTATCAGCAAGGACGACACCATGCTGATTGAAGATTCGGGTTGGGAAAACGGATTGCTTGAAATGGGACTGGACAGCCGGAACGCACAAGGCAGACTAAACCCCGTATATCATCTCCCTCTGACCAAGAAGATGTATGAAACCCTGACAGGCAATAAGAAACTTATCAGCAAAATCGTAATGGAACCGGAAGATTATGCAGGACAAATGTATCCGCTGAATCTTTATACCAAGTGGAACCGCAACAACTACGGCCCTATCTGGATTCCTGCCAAGGGATCTACCATTACGCTGACAGAAGACAACCTTCCTATCTACGAACGTTGTATCGTAGCTTACGAAGGCAACAAACTGGAAATCAAGCCTGACGGCATCTACATCAACGGCGAAAAGACCGACCAATACACCTTTAAGATGGATTATTACTGGATGATGGGTGACAACCGTCACAACTCTGCCGACTCCCGTTACTGGGGCTTCGTTCCCGAAGACCACGTAGTAGGTAAACCTATTGTTGTATGGCTATCACTTGACAAAGACCGCGGATGGTTTGACGGCAAGATTCGTTGGAACCGCCTGTTCAAGTGGGTAGACTAAGCAGATTCCAGGTTTTAGACGCGTCTGAAATCCCTGATAAAGAGTCCGGCTTTCCCGTGGATAAACGTATATACGAGATTAGAGTAATATGATAAACTTTCGTAAATACAAATGGATACTAGCATTTGCCGGAGCAGTAGTCGTTGTGCTTCTGCTCCGTGGATTTGCTTTTACGTCCTGCCTTATCCCTTCCACCGGCATGGAGAACTCCATTTTCCAGGGCGAGCGTATCTTAGTCAATAAATGGAGCTACGGACTGCGTGTTCCTTTTATGACACTTTTTTCTTATCATCGCTGGGGTGAACGTCCCGTGCAACAGCAAGACATCGTTGTATTCAATAACCCTGCCGGTATCCGCCAACCGGTCATCGACCGCCGTGAAGTCTATATCAGCCGTTGTATCGGCGTTCCGGGTGATACCTTACTGGTAGATTCCCTTTTCTCCGCCACTTCTCCCGAATCGAAACTCAACCCCGACAAGAAAAGGCTCTATGCCTACCCTGTCGCCAAAGAAAACTTGATTACCTCGCTCATGCACACACTGTCCATCACCGACGACGGACTGATGGGAAACAATGACAGCACTCATGTACGCAGTTTCAGCCGATATGAATATTACCTGTTGGAACAGGCGATGAACGGGCAAAACTGGATACAACCCTTATCCCGGAAAAAAGACATTGAGCTGAAACCGCTGATTATCCCCGGCAAAGGGAAATATATTCGGGTATATCCCTGGAATATCACCTTACTGCGGAATACGCTCGTAATGCATGAGGGCAAACAGGCGGAAATAAAGAACGATACGCTATACGTAGACGGAAAGCCTTCACAACATTGTTATTTCACTAAAGATTATTATTGGATGGGGGCAAACAATACCATCAACTTATCCGATTCGCGCCTGTTCGGATTCGTCCCGCAAGACCATATCATCGGGAAAGCCTCTGTCATCTGGTTTTCCAAGGAAAAAGGAACAGGCTTGTTTGACGGATACCGATGGAACCGCTTCTTCAGAGCGGTAAAATGAAAGATGCCCGAACGCATAAAATGAAAGAAATGAAAACAGCTTATTTATCTTCAGCTTATCTCGCTCCTGTTGAGTATTATACCAAATTATTAGCTTACGACAAGGTATTCGTAGAGCAGCACGACCACTATATCAAGCAGACATATCGTAACCGTTGCACGATTGCCGGCCCTGGTGGAGAGTTAACGCTTTCCATCCCGACAGTAAAGCCTGATACACTGAAATGTCCGATGAAAGATATTCGTATCTCCGACCACGGCAACTGGAGACACTTGCATTGGAACGCGATTGAATCCGCTTACAACAGCACTCCTTTCTTTGAATACTACAAAGATGATTTCCGCCCTTTCTACGAAAAGAAATATGAGTTTTTAGTCGATTTCAACGAGGAGCTTTGCCGATTGGTCTGCGAGCTGATAGATATTCATCCCGATATGGAACGTACTTCCGAATATAAAATGGAGTTCACTGCCGAAGAAACCGATTTCCGGGAGATTATCCATCCTAAGAAAGATTCCCGGACAGCGGACACTGAGTTTGTTCCACAGCCTTATTATCAAGTATTCGAGTCCAAACTGGGCTTTCTTCCCAATCTGAGTATTATAGACTTGTTGTTTAATATGGGGCCGGAAAGCGTTCTGACGTTAAAATAAGAGAAGAACATTATCTATTATAACGATATTCGCTGTATGGTACTATAATGCAACAATTACAAAAACAGTACCATACAGCGAATTATCATTTTATAAAACTCAAAAGAATGAAGTTCCTTATTTGAGTTCCAACTGTAGAATTTCTTCCAAGCTTGGATTTTGGCTAATAATAACCCCTTGCGGATCAATAACGAATAAAGTCGGCACACTCGTAACCTTATAAGCGGCAGCAATCTCATTGGTGCGGAACGGCTTCAGGTCACAGGTATTTGCCCAAACAATCCTGTCCTCACGAGTAGCCTTTTCCCATTGTTCCCGCTTCTCGTCCAGGCTAATACTACATACGATAATCCCTTTCTTTTGTAGTTTAGGATATACTTCTTTCAACTCCTTCATCTTCGCACGGCAAGGACGACACCAGGAAGCCCAGAAATCAAGCAATAGATATTTTCCTTTAAAATCACTAAGCTTCACCGTGTTACCGGCCATATCCTTCGTGACAAAATCGGGAGCTTTCTTATTTTGAATCCACTTATCCGCCGCTTCCTGATATTTCCTCTTAAAAGATCGCCAAGGATATGAATAAGCATATCTGACCGTATCCACCAATTCGTAGACTTCTTTTAAAGTTGTATAATCATTTGTCAACAGTTCGCCTGCCGTAAGCATTGCCACAAAACTCTTCGGGTATTTTTTTATAAATGAAAGTTTTGCTTCCTGGCTCTTTACCCAATGAATGCTCATTTGTTTTTGCAGTTGTTCCGCCTCTGCATCCTTTTTTTGTTCTTTCAGTTTAGTATAGCGGTTTGCAAGAGCTTCCGTCTGTTTCTCTATCGGATTTGTCACGGCTAGAAGCTCATTCATCAACAACTGTTCCTTACCGTCTGGTGTCGTAACAACAAAATTACGGCCTTCATTAATATCCACTTGATAATGACCACCAGGTTCTACACAGACATAAGCATCAAAACCAAACGGGCGCGCCATCAACCGATATTGGTCTGCATGAGAAATGTTCCCCTTGAAAGAAAACGAAGTTCCGTCCACTTGCAAAGAATCCAATTTGGTAAATCGGTCTTTCACACAGGTTAGAAAAATTTTGCCTTTATACGGCTTAGAAAGCCTCACTGAGATTTCGAATGGCTTGCTATCCATATATTCACTTACTTTCCGACGCAATTCTTCACCACGTAATTGTCTCGCAAGAATTTTCCCGTCAGGTCCGATCAGAATAATAAAAGGAATTCCATTATAATTATAAAGTTTGCCTGTCGTCATAGACGGGTCCCACAACTGCAAATATTCCAGTTGCTCTTCCTCGATAGCTTTCCGCCATTTGCTCTCATCCTTGTCGATAGACACACCCAGCACCTGTAACCCCTTATCTTTATACTCAGAACAGATCTTCTTCACATTCGGAATCTCCTTCCGGCAAGGTCCGCACCAGGATGCCCAGAAATCAATCAGCACATATCGGCCTCTCAATGAAGACAGTTTCACAGGATTCCCCTGAGCGTCTTTCAGTTCAAAATCCGGTGCGACAGAACCGACCTCACTTCCTTTCATCAAACGCAATCTTTCCTGCAGCTCCTTTGCATAATAATTGCGTTGTATAAAATCCGCATCAAATTTCTGCAACACATTCTCGATGGCAGCCTCCGTATCCATCGGAACAGAAGAATACACTATCAAAAACAGCGCATCGCTCTTTTTATTGGACGGTATCATATCCAAGAACGACTGGGACAACTTTCCATACAACGTCTGCAAAGAATCTGAAAGATTTTTCAATTTAGCCAGATTCTCTTCGGTTTTCGATACCGTATTATATGTATTGAAAGCTTCATTGTAAAGTGCGCCGACCTCCGATACCTTATCTTGATAAGGATTGCTCCGGTACAAAGCATCATATTCATCCATAGCCGCCGAATTCTTCACCGAAACCCTCTTCAGATTCTTATCTTTAATCTCCGCTTTTACTTCCAAAGCATCATTATCGATGAAGAAATAAAAATAAGGTATATTCATGGCAGGTCCCAGTTTCCCCAACGAAGGAACATAGAGATAATACACACGCCCGTCCCCCTTCACGACATCTGCCCGCATGGAGAACTTATTGCCTTTTCCCTTTACACGCACTACCTCGTTCCTGTCAGCATTCAACAGAGCTACTTCCGCTCCGTTCAAACCTTCAATCTCTCCGGAGAGCTTCACCGGAGACGTCTGGGCATACAAAGCCCAGACAAATAAATACATAAATGCAATAACTATGGATCTTTTCATTGTTTACGGTCATTAGGAATAATACTCGGATTTAATGAGAGCACCTGCGGCGGGATAGGAAATACATAAAGCTTTGAATCAGGCTCCAGTTTATAATCCACTTCATTGAGTGTACGAACCAAAGTTTTAGTATAACGTCCTTCTTTAGCCAAACGCTTCATATCCAACCAGCGCAAACCGCTCAAAGCCAGTTCCCGACGGCGTTCGGCCAAAACGATAGAAAGCAAGTCCGGTCCGTCAGCTTTTGTAAGCGGTGTATAGTCCTCTGTCTTGAAACGCATGACACGCAGATTATTTAAAATATCCAATGCTTTCGCATCATTCTTACGGGCTAACGCTTCCGCTTCAATCAACATCATCTCAGGAACAGTAAAACTATAATCCAAATCTTGAAGAAAACGGTAACGTCCGTCTTCCCAGATATTCCCCCTACGGTCACGGTTCGTAAACCAGAACTTAAAACGTAAATCCGCCGCTCCATACATGGCCTGCAGATCATCGCTTATACAATAACTGGTAAGCATACTATTGAAGCCAGTTTCCTGAAACCATATTTTTTCAGGTGATTCACGATAATTAAGAGGCTTATTGATTATTCCGACAAAAGGCATCTCTTCACTCATGAAGCTCCAGGTACGCATATCGTTCAATGCACTGTTTTTGCCCAAAGCAAGTTTCGCTTGTTCTGCGGCCTTATCATACTCACACATATAAAAGTAAATACGAGCTTTCAAAGCATACACCGCCGCTTTATTCGGACGGTATCCGTTAGCAGCATCTTCGGGCAGTAATGTTTCGGCATTTTTCAGATCATCCCATATCGCATTTGTTACCTGTTCAACCGTAGATCGACTATATTTTGCCTCCAAATCCGGAACCTGGGCTAAAGGTACACTCAAATCCGTTGATGCAGTACCAGCCTGATATGCAGGAGCATACAAACTCTGTAAATACCAATTATAATAAGCACGCCAGCATTTCGCCTCTGCCAATATAGCCGCCTTTTCTTCCGGCGTTCCTTCTGTGGAGTCCATCACATATTGAACGACCACGTTCATCTTATACATCTGCTCATAAGGTGTATTCCATGACGGATCCTTTTCATTTTCCTTATAGAAATCTTCCATCCAGTAATAAGCTTTTCCGGCAGACGAATTCCCATTCAAGTTTGAGTTGAAAACATCATCCGAACAGACATTTGCCATTGGATAGGCAATACTGGAAGCTGTCACGTCAATAATCATGCTTTTAAAATCGTCCATTGTCGTAGGAATTACCTTACCTTTAGGAACAGTATCGATAAAATCATCACATGCAGCCAATAATACCATAGCCACAACAACTATCATCAATTCTATTTTCTTCATATTTCTATTGATATATTTTGTTAGAAATCAACTTTAATACCTGCCGTAAACGAGAATGGTTGACTGAACGACATCGCTCCTGTCTTGGGATTTACCGCTTCCGGATCATACCCTTCCTTATTCTTGGCCCACAACCAGATATTATTAAATTGTGCCGTCAATGATAAACGGCGAAGCGGCGTACGTTTCAACCAATTCTGCGGTACTTCGTAATTCAACAATATCTCACGCAAACGAATCATGTTTCCATTACGAATACTATTGGAAGAATACATCACTGCATAAGAACGATATTGTGTATTTGCCCAATTAGCTTCCATGGTTGGAAGGCAAGCTATGTCAGTCTTGTTCTCATCTCCCGGTTCTCTCCAGCGCTCTGCAATTTTATCGGTAAGAGAAGGAGAAGTAGCATAAGCATCCATACTCGGATATTCGGCACGGAAAACATGACCGAAATTATAGGTAAATAAGAAGCTGGCCTGCAGGCTCTTGTACTGGAATGAAGTAGAGAAACTTCCGTTATATTTAGGTTGATAAGTACCACTGTATTCCAGGTCATCCGCATCTAATGTAGCAATATCATATGTCTTATTTCCATCTTTGTCATACACCATCGGTTCTCCGTTACTATCCAGCCCGGCCCAGCGATAACTCCAAAGAGCTTCACGCGCGTATCCCTCTACAAATTCCGTCAAACCGGTGACACGATTCAGGTGAGGACTGCTTTCATTAATGTTATTATTGGTAATCTTGTTGGAGTTATGAGCAAAAATCCAGTTGACATTCCAATTGAAATTACGCAGTTTGAGAACATCAACTCCCAACTGAAGTTCAAATCCTTTGTTTGTCATATCAGCAGCATTAATTCTTGCGCTGGCATAACCCGTGGTCGGGTCAAGCAATGTACTTCCTAACAAATCATAACAAGAATTATTATAGTAAGTAAATGTTGCATTGATCCGGTCGAACAAGCCCAAATCCAACGATACATTTGTAGAACGATTTCGCTCCCAACGAAGCTTGGGATTGGGTGGTGTGCTCAAACGTACTACATAATCCCCGACGGCCGGTATGTATGTTCTTCTACCTACCATCACCGGAGTTGTACCACCTGAACGGTCAAAATTACCGGTCAACCCCCAAGAAGCACGCAACATCAAAGCAGAAATAAAATCGACATCAAAGAACTTCTCATTTTTCACATTCCAGTTGGCTCCCAATGCCCATATAGGGTTACGGCGATATTTATCACTCACCCCAAACAAATTCGACTTATCAATACGCATACTGCCACTCAACGTATAGCGGTTATCATATGTATATACTGCGGACAAGAAATATGAGATTTCTTTATTCAGCACATCACTGAAACCATCGTAACTGGTAGAGTAATATCTATTTTTATCCCCGTTCCACCATGTCACGCCATCCTGCAATGAAACTGCGTCAATAGGCTGCCATGACAGAATCTGGTCATCATATCCAAGTTTACGGTATTTCTCCATATAATAATGCCTGCTACGCATTTCAAAACCTGCAACAGCATTTACATAGTGCTGTTTATCCGCTCCGAAACTACGGTTCAAAGTTGCTCCGAATTTCAGGATCCAAGCATCTGTCGTTGCTTGCTGGTGATCAAGTATATCACTGTTAGGAATGTTGTAAGTCAGTGTGTTTGTACTATTCGGAACTGCCATCGAGTTAATCAATGTACGGCCATCATAACTTTTCTTTGAGATAATATTCTTGTGTGTACTCAACGATTTCTCATATTGATAATCGGCTGAAACGCTTAATCCGCTAATGATCTTGAAATCAGCTCCGACACGTACTTTATAATTCACGCCGTTTGTCTTGTCATTCGCCATATCAACCTCATCCAACAAATTCTTTCCCTGATCGTAATAACCATACTGGGAAACCATCGTTTTAGAATATTCGTGGTTAAAGCTACTGTAATCAGCAATACGGTTATTATTTTCATCCAGCAACATCTGGAAAGGATACAAATTATAAATATCACTTGACAAAGAAGAATACCCGTTATCATTCTTCACAAAATTAGCGATTATATCCGAGCGCAGAGTCAGAAAAGGCAATATCTTATAAGATGTCCTTGAGTTGATATTAATAGACTGATTACTATCACCGATATAAGATGAATGCCCACCAATAAAGCTACCGGACAGGAAATAATTAACCTTATCAGTACCACCGGAGATAGAAAGCATATGATGATGTTGCAAAGCACTACGCAAGAGATTATCTTCAATCTGTTTACGATTATAATTGGTTGCCAATTTGCCCAGACGGCTGTCCATCGCAGCAAGTTGCTGTGCCGTCAAATCGTTCATATCATCCAGCGTATAGTCATTAATGATTTCCTGAGATAGAGAATATCCATTTTTACTATAACCAAAATAACCGGGGAAATAATAACCTCCTAAGAATGCCGTGCGGTCAAAATCTATCAATTGTTCAGAGTTTACCCGATGCAAATCATCGAAATCAGGTTGTGCGCTTACCTTTACATTACCCGAATATGAAATGCGGAAATCATTAGCTTTCCCCTTTTTAGTTGTAATCACTACTACTCCGTTGGCTGCACGGGACCCCCAAATGGCTGCCGCCGCCGCATCTTTCAGTACTGTGATACTTTCTACCATATCCATATTTTCGGGAAGCTCTTCCACTTCAAAATCATCTACGATAAAAAGCGGTTTATTGCCCGAATTAAGAGATGCACCACCACGTATCCGATACTCATTATTATATACTGTCAAGCCCGGAACAGCACCTTCCAATATTCCCTGCAAAGAATTACTACTTCGTAACTCGATATCCTTACTATTGATAGTGTTTACAGCTCCTGTCACATTATATTTTTTCATCACCTGATAGCCTGTCACCACCACATCATCCAACGAAATGCTGTTATTGGAAAGACTGATGTTCATTTTTGAACTGGAACCGGGCATCTTCTGTTTTGTCCCATATCCGATATATGAGAAAATAAGTACATCATTCTCTCCAATCTTTATCGAATAGTTTCCATCAATATCCGTAATAGTAGCAATGTTCTTGTCTTTCACGCGTACATTACATCCTATTAAAGGTTGTCCGTCATTCGCATCCGTCACCTTACCCGTGACCAGATGATATTTGTCATCTTTTTGAGCTCCGGTAGCCTGACGGCGAATCTGTATCATCTTACCGTTAATTTCATACGTCAGCGGTTGCCCTTTCAATATCACATTCAAAAGTTCGGTAACCGTCCGGTTCTGAAACTTGACAACGACTCTTTTGGTCAAGTCCACATCCTGCACATTGAACCAGATTGAATATCCCATACGAACTTTGACCTGTTCCAAGGCTTCTTTGACACTCAAAGTTTGCGTTTCAGCAGTCCCAGAGTTTGATTGTGCAGAAACAGTAGTTACTTCCGCCGGAAAAAGCATGAAAAACAATAGCAGTAACCCATAAATATATCTACACGGGAAATAAATGTTATTTAGACAAAAATAGCTGTTTCTTAATACGTTATTTACTTTATATTCCATATTTTTGTAGTCTTCTTAATGTATTAATATCCGTTTTACATTCTGAATCCGAACCGGCAGTGTTGGCGCATTGCCGGTTCATCCGTTTTATTATTACTTCTTTCTTATTTATCCATAGGCAGTCATTTATTCTTGTTGATGATTATTTTATTGTCTCTTACTTCGTAATAAATTTCTCCCGAAGATGTTATCACATCCAGAATCTCGTACAGATTTTCCTCATTACGAAAATCTCCGTAATAAATGCCTGTCGCAATTTCCTTGCAACCCAACTGGATAGTTACATTATACGCCCTGCTCAAATCTTTCACAATCTGAGACAGCGGCTCTTCATCAAAAAACAGCGTATTTCGGAAAGTCTGGTTAGGAGTATGCATCTGAGGCAGCAGTTTATCCACTTTGGGCTCGACAATTGTCAATGTTTCCTTTTGCTGTTCTGTCCACGAGACATAATTTTCAGCCTCCACCTGGCGAACCTGAATATCAGGACTTCCTTTCATGATAACAGCTTGCTCATTAGGTACAAGAATCGTTTCTTTGCTGTGTGTATTATTAGTTATAACACTTAAGCTACCGTTCAATAAAGTGACCCGCTTTCTCTCATCAGCAGAATAAGCTTTCATATTAAACTGTGTACCCAACACTCGTATGCGAGTCTCTCCTGCATATACTTCAAAGGCTATCTTCTTATTCTTGGTTACATCAAAAAAGCCTTCTCCGTCGAGATAAACTGTACGGTTGTTTTTTCCAAAATCTTCGGTATAACTCAATTTAGAACCAGAGTTCAACCATACGGCCGTCCCGTCGGGCAACACGATTTGAGATTTAGAACCTGCCGGCACTGTGACCTGCATACCGCCACCTGTGACGGTATCCGCAGTATAAAAAAACATATGGAGTCCTACCCCAATCAACAGAGCAACAACAGCCACCGAAGCATATCTCAGGACAGGCAGCCAAAAGCCGCTTATCTTTCTCTGTTGTATCCGCCTTTTCAGGCGCTTCCAGGAGCGCATATTATCTTTCTCAAACAATCGTCTGTCCGACGCCACCGACTGTGCCTTAAGTAATACGCAATAATCGCGGTATAACTTCCTGTTATCTTCAGAAGTATTATACCAGTTTAGGAGTTCTTTCGCTTCCTGTTCTGTCAGATTGTTACTTAATTGACGAACAATCATTTCTTCAAGATTATCAATAGGCATAAATAGTATCTTTTTATCTAATGACGATAAAAGACTCATTACAGGGTAGTCAAAAAAGGAACTTTTTTTAATTTATTTTGAGAAAAGTGAAAAATAGACGCTTAGAATAAGCAGAAGATAAGGTCCCAACTCTTTACGAAGAGTTGATAAAGCGTTCTTTATGTGATACTTAACCGTATTTATAGATATATTCAGTTCTTCAGCTATTTCAGCATAACTTTTGTTCTCATAACGGCTGAGATAAAATACTTTCTGGCATTCTTCAGGAAGCAAGGCAATCTTTTCACTTATCATCGCCTCTAGTTCCTCCATAACATATCGTTCGAAAATATCTTCCTCACGCACAAAACAACGGGAAGTGACTGATTCCAAATCCAGGAATTGCTCATTTTTTTGAGTACGAAGATAATCTATACTATGATTCCGGACAGCCTTCAACAGATAAGCCTTCAGTGAAGACACAGGCAAAGCTTCATGACGCTTTTCCCATAGTGTAAAGAATACATCCTCCGCTACTGCTTCACTAATCTGTACATCTTGCACATATTGATAAGAAACAGCACACAAAAGGCTATAATATTCATTAAAAATGATACTAAAAGCTTTTTCGTTTCCCTTTTTCAGTTCTTCTTGCCATTTTTGCATCATAGTGCAAAGAAAGTGATTTTTTTCATTTGCTGTGACATCAAATACAAAAAATCACTTTATCTTTTTACAAAGAGGTAAAAAGCTGCACTATTAGGTGGAAAGCCGCGTGGTACTTCCTTGCTTCTGTAAAGAGAGAAGATGCTTTACTTTCCGTTACATTCGGCTTTTATCATAATATCATTCTCCCTTTTATCATCTTTTTCTTCACTAGTTTCTGCATCCAATCGGCTCAACAGGTATAATACATTCTCAAGATGTATATAGTTAGACCGACTCATTTTTCTAAATTGCCAACTATTTTTGGTTATATCTATTACGCAATTAATCAAACTGCCTACCGCATCGGCACCTTGCTGACGATTGGCATTAGAAATATGAATACTCATCATATACATTCCAAATCCTTTAATCACCTCTTTCACACTTATAGACTTATAGCTATGAATAGCATTAAAAGCCACCACATTGCTACGAAGTACATTAGCCAAATCTTCCAATCTTTTCCGGTCGGTGCATTGCACCAAATAACTGTCAGGATTAACAAAACGACTGAATGTCAGATAAAAAGTCATCATTTCATCATCTGATGAAAAAATGGCATGCATGAATTGTGTCGCGTCCCCCGGGCGAACTTGCTGATTGTTTAAAACCTCTTCCATAAGAATTTAAAATTAAATGGTGAATAAATTAAGTTCAATGGGGCGATACAGAAAGGTAGTTTTAGAAAATAAAAGAAGCGGTTCCGCCTGTCCCATTGCATTCCACTATCCACGACAGCAGTAGGTGCATTAACATCCTACATGGGGGTACGAAACCGCCATATAGGACTGATGGGACGGGCATAAAAAAGCCCGCCACATTGGTACGGCAGGTTTCCCTGTCGTGGTCTAAAATGGAATGCACTACAAAGATAGAATATAAAATCAGAAAAGGAGATAGAAAATCCGTATAATTTAGAATTCATAGTAATAAACTCAGTACAAAAACCTCTAAGATTAACCTATAACTATAATATGCATTCAAAGGGTTCACCAGTTTCACCTTCATATGAACGACTATGAATCAGCGACTTATGGTGACGTAAAGGGGAAAACATAGAAGTAATCGTCCTTCACATCCTTCACAGCACATAAATCTGTCTTACAACGTTTATTGGACATATAGTTCCAATGTGTTGGACATATAGCTCCAACGTCTTGGATATATAGATCCAGCGTCTTGGGTATATATACCCAACAGTTCAAGTATTAACATCCTAGGTACAGGGTATTAATACCTAATAGTTCAAATGTTAATACCTGACGGGACATTTGATTATAGCATATTTATTTTTGCTATAAGCATATTTGTTTTTGATTATAGCATATTTGAAAAAAACGGTGAAGGGTGTGAAGGCTAATGTATGCTGATTTTTATGCTTTCTTTCACCATAAGTCGCTGATATGTAGTTGTTCAGATTAAGGTGAAACTGGTGAACCTCCGTTTGTAAACTATTAGAGAGTTACATATCCTTTAATGAAAATCCACGATATTCAATCTGATAATCGGCATATTGTCGGGCTATCGCTACCGCCTTATTTTCTAAGATGTGTAAATTGATACGTGCTTCATTCCTTTTCACTTCGCCTATCAGCATACGCTTTTCAAAATCATTCACCGCCACAATATCAATCTCATTTTCGCCTTTTCTATCCCAATAGCCTTGCACATCAGAATATTCCTTAGATTCAGCCAAGCAAACACGAAAATATTTCTCCAATACGTTTCCACTGAAGGTTTCATAGTCCCGCTCGACAATTTCACGTACATAATCCAAATTGCCTATCTCAACAGCGCTCCGGTATTTATAAACAAACCTGAACCAGAACCGGAGAAAGTTATCCTCTATCTTATATTTATTATTCCGGCTTCCTTCCTTGGCCATAAAAGGACGAGTACGCCTAATCAGATTATACTCGTTTTCCAACTTATCCAAATAACCACCTACAGGCATATTTAACGTACTCTCAATATCCCCTCTGGAAGTTTTGGACGAAGCTATCAATGACAAAACAGAAAAATAATTTGTATAATCCCGACCAAATTCCTCAATTAATACATCTCGTCCTTCTTCCAGAAAATAGGAGCCCTCCGAGAGAACCGTCTTCAATATTTTATCCTTAGTAAAAGCTTTGCGTACAACCAATTGCTCGATATATTTTGCGACTCCACCCGTTATCATATAAAATGCCAACAAATCTTCCGATGTATATTGGGGATGATAATCATGTAATATTTCTTTTAGGGTAGACATATCAAAAGGTTTCAAATGTATCCGGGATGTCACCCGACCATAAAGAGGCTCTTTTGCATTCTCAAATATTTGTTTCATCATCGAATAAATAGAACCACAAAGCACCAGATTAATCTTGCTTTCTTCCTTTATTGAGTCCCAAATATTCTGCATGTCGCTGAACACAGATGGATTGAGATTTCTGAATTCTTGAAATTCATCTATAATCAATGTAAAGTTCAAACGTTTGGAAAGTTGCATGATTACTTTAAATAATTGGGAAAAGCTTGTAAACTGCCCCAAGGTCTCATGCAGTTTTATCTCGACTTCATTGACAAACTCTTCACAGAGCAAAACTTCATTCTTTCGGCCGACAAAAAAATAAAGCACGGGAGTCTTCACAAACGCATTCTTCAAAAGAGTAGTCTTTCCGATACGACGACGTCCTACCATCATTGTCATTTGTGCATACTCGGATGAGAGTTCCTCAATCTCCTGCAATATCTCTATTTCCCTTTTTCTATCGTAGAATTTCATAAGCTATCTATCAATTAATGCAACAGTGGTTACTGTAACAGCGGTTGCGTTAGCGCAAATATCACAATTATTCTACTGAATTCCAAAGAGAAACCATCTTTTCTAATAGTGATTTAGAAAAGTTTTAAAGAAAGAAGGAGAATGTTACTCCTATCTTGACAAGATAGTAACATTCTCCCAAGAATCCATTTTTACCAAACTTCTACCTATTTCAATTCAAAGGGTACACTCCCCTTCATATCCCTTGATGAACTTCCGATAACTGCTTCAAACTTACCCGGTTCGGCTATCCACTCGTGTTTTGCATCATCGAAGAAGCTCAATGCTTTTTTGTCTATCGTCAACGTTACCGCTTTCTCTTCTCCCGGAGCCAGTTTTACTTTTTGGAAAGCTTTCAGTTCTTTTACCGGACGGGGTAGAGAAGATTTCTTGTCGCTGATATAAAGTTGAACAACTTCCTGACCTTCACGAGTTCCTGTATTTTTCACATTGACAGTGAAGGAAATCGTATCGTCGGCTGTCATTGTTTTCTTGTCAGCCGAAGGCTTGCCGTAAGCAAATGTGGTGTAGCTCAATCCGTGACCGAAGGGGAACAACGGTTTGATTTTCTCCTTATCTGCCCAACGATAACCTACAAAGATGTCTTCGTGATAAGTTTCATTAATAGTATCCCCCCTATGCTTTGATTTTGCGAGCTCTTCCTTATTACCCGGATATTCACCCAGTTTATGAGCACCTACATCGTCCAGTTTTACAGGGAAAGTGAAAGGTAGTTTTCCGGAAGGGTTCGCATCTCCTACTAAAACCGAAGCAAGAGCCGTTCCGGCTTCCGAACCCAAGAACCAGCCTTGTACAATGGCGGGGACTTCGTTCACCCAAGGCATAGCCACTGCATTACCGGAGATATTGACAAATATAAGGTTTTTATTAACCTTTGCCAGTTCACTTATGACTCTGTCCTGTGCGTATGGCAAGCCCAACGAAGCACGGTCTGAGTCCTCACAATCCTGATGGTTGCTCTTATTCAATCCGCCGAAGAAGATAACGTAATCCGCATCTTTAGCCACTTGCAGAGCCTCAGCAAGAAGTTCGTCTTCCGAACGGTCGTCTTTTAGGTCCTGACCGGTTTTCACTCCGTTATATTCGCCTGTCGGGTCGCCTACATATCCACGGGCATATACAATCTCTGCCTGTGAGCTGGCACGTGCTTTTAAACCGTCTAACGGAGAAATCTCGTACTTCACTTTCAAGGAAGAACTGCCACCGCCTACTGTCATCATCTTGATTGCATTCTCACCGACAACGGCTATTTTCTTCGTTTTGTTCAAGTCAATAGGCAATACGTTATTCTTGTTCTGCAAAAGAACGATTCCTTCTTCAGCTATCTTACGACCGGCTTGTCCGTGTTCGGGAGAACCTAAAGAGCCGAACGGCTTATGCGGGTCCATCGAAGTACGGAAAATCAGACGAAGGATATTGCTGACTTTCTCGTCCAACTCTTTTGTTCCGACTTTACCTTCCTTAATCAGTTTCAGGTAAGGGAAAGCCAGGTAATAATTATCATAAGCATTACGGGTTCCGGCAGACAATCCGTTTGTCCACGAACCGAATTCCAAGTCCAGTCCGTTGTAGATGGCTTGTTCGGTATTATGTACACCACCCCAGTCGGACACTACTACGCCGTCAAAGCCCCATTCATCACGAAGAATGTCTTTGAGCAGACGTTTGTTGTGGCAGCCGTGTTGTCCCTGATAAAGATTATAAGAGCCCATAATCGACCATGTTCCGCCTTCCTGAACGGCAGCTTTAAAAGCAGGCAGGTATATTTCATAAAGGGCACGGTCGCTCAGATGCACGTTAGTGGTATGCCGGTTGAATTCCTGGTTGTTCAGTGCGTAATGCTTCACGCAGGCGGCTACACCGTTCTCCTGCACTCCTTTGATATAAGGAACTACCATCGTGGCGGACAGATACGGGTCTTCGCCCATATATTCAAAATTACGTCCGTTCAAAGGAGTACGATAGATGTTCACACCGGGGCCTAGCAAGATGTCTTTTTTCCGGTAACGCGCCTCTTCACCGATACTTTTTCCGTAAAGATGAGACATCTCGGGATTCCATGTGGCGGAAAGACAAGTCAATGCGGGGTAAGCGATGCAGGAATCGTTTGTCCATCCTGCCTGGTCCCATTCATCCCACAATACTTCCGGGCGGATGCCGTGAGGGCCGTCGGTAGCCCATACCTCCGGGATTCCGAGACGGGGTACGCCTGCCGAACTGAATTTTGACTGTGCATGAAGCATCTTCACCTTTTCTTCAAGGGTCATCCGGCTCAATGCGTCTTTTACTCGCTCTTCGATTGGCTTATTCGTATCCAGATACACCGGTTTCTGCGCTGAGGCAGGCAGTGCAGCCATAATAGACAAGCCAAGTAACATTGCTTTAAGTTTCATGTTTATTTATGATATAAGAAGTAAGTTATAAATCCATGTATTTATAATTAAAGACTCGCAAACAAGGGGTAATTACTAGTTGCATCCGGCTTTATTAATGTTTTTTATAATTGTAACCCGATGCAACCGGTATCATACGTCCTTATTCAGTCTTTAATGTGACACTATTCATACTTTGGGCAAGATTCTCAATCGTTGACTTCGAGCCATCCAAGGGAGCATATATTTCCAAGCTGGATTTCAGCATCCTTCCATCACAGAGCTTATCTATCTCTTCCTGAACCATAGCCGAACGATAGAAGAACAGCTCGCTATATTCCCTGCCTACTGTGGAAGTATTATCACCAACAATGAATTTTCCGACGGTCAGCTTTTCATCCAACTCTCCAGCTAATGCCTTGTCTGTATATAACAGCGTACGCCCCTGAGCATAATAGTGTGTCAAAGATACTACATGCCACTGATTATCCGTCACATTTACCGTACCTTTTATTTCGCCAGTCAACGGGGAGTCATATACTACCACTCCATCCTGAATCTTCAGAGTTCCGGTCGCATTACCGCCATTGGCAAAAGAAGCGATGATTCCGTCTGCCGTTCCTTTCACTTTGAAAGAGATTGTAAACGGATGTACGGTTTCTTCGGGAGTGAATTCCAGTACTCTTTTATCTGCCAGAGAGTAGGAAGTGCCGATGACACGTACCGGTTGTTTTTTGCCCGCATCTATCGCATCAAACAGGGAAGGAACCATGGCATAGGTAAATTCACGATGTCCGTCGGTAGTAGGATGATAAATATCATCACCATTCTGATAGCCGTTCGCCCATACACCGCTGCCGTTATCTATCGCTCCCAACAGATTGACAGAAGGAAGGTCCCACTCATGAATCAACAGATTCATTTGCTTCACGTATTCATAGTCGCTTGCATCAAAATCGCCACGGGTATAGTTGTTCATCATCACAGGATACTTCCCGTCTTCACGGGCTTTCTTAATCAGAGTTTGCATATTATCCCTGAATTGGTTGTAGACCGCCTGTTGGTCGGCTGCATTGTGAATACCTTCATTTCCCAGTGAAAGACCGAAAATTACATAAGTGCCGCAGTCGTGAATCAAGTCGTTGTAACGTGCCAGCAGGTTAAGCGTATTATTGCCATTAACGGCTATACCGGAAGTGTACCACGGAAATTTGCTTTCCTGGTTACGGAAACGCTCGTCAAGCAGTTCACCATACATATAAGCATAACCATGATTATTCGTTGCTCCCTGCCCGTTGGCAACGGAAGAACCCATTACGGAGATTTTGAAAGGGTCGATACCTTCTTCACCACAGTCGATATAGTAAACATATCTGCGCAAGTCCAGTGTAATGTGATAAGTACCGTGGTTCAGGTTGATATCCTCGGTATTATATCCCTGCGTACCCATGCCGACTTCATTTGTCGTACCTTTCACACGTTTCATCACGTAATCCCAGCTCCTGTTCATCACAAAGTTAAAGCGTTCGCGGTCACTCACACCGGATATTCCGGTCAACTTCACTCTTCCGCCCCAGACACCTTTTCCCTGATAAGCCAAAGGAACCCCTTTGTCTACCGTCCATCCGTTCGGAGTGACGCTTCCCACAAGTGTCCAGCTTTCTATCGGGGTGATTTCGTACGTTTTACTGCTCAGGTCAATGGTAAGACGAATCTGTCCGGTCACAGGGGCGGCAATGCTATAATTATTTGTAGCCACCACTCCTTCTTTATACCCTTTTCCGATGTTTACAGTCTTGCCGTCTTTTGTGGTTCCCTTGAACGAGAAGTCACCGGAACCGAAAGAGGTGTACGCTTCAAAAACATTTGTCGGACTCCCGTCGGCAGATACCATATGCATCGATACTTGACCTTCCTCCACAGCACTGCCGCTCATAGTGAGTGACGTAAATTGTTCGGGGCGTTCTATATCGGTATATTCTTCTACTTTCAGCACATTTAACGCAATATAGTCACCGTTCTTTCTCGAAACGGTAAATTTTATATTGCCAGCATCATCCGGATAAATGAGCTCTGACTCACAGATATTCTGTATATTCTGATTGATACCTTCGCCACCACAGTTGGTTCCGGAAGTCTGCAATTCGCCTTGATAGAGGTTCAATCCTGTCATTGTATAATAAGCAGTACGTGTCTGCGTAGTGCTCCGGCTGCCGAATGCATAGAATTTATATGCTTTCTTCGGGTCGAGGTTACTGAATGTAAAACTGCTGTTATTCTCACCGGACTCAATAAAGAAGTAGTCTTCTGTGGCAGAAGCCACGGCAAAATCCTTCAACAACTCTTCCTGAGGTTCGAGCAGACCGCCGCCACCGCTCTGTCCGTTGGTGGAAAAGCGGCTGTTCAGGGTCAGTTCATAAGTCACTGAAGTATTCTCCGAGTTAACCAAAGAAGAGTAGACTGTATTAATCGCGGCATAGTTTCCGTCATTATTGGTTATATTATTCCAATAATGATTGTTTGCGTCAGACCCTTCGGTCATACTCCCCCGCCCATCCGTTTGGGAGCCAAAATCAAAGTATAATGTCTGTACCAATACCGGTGTTGCCGGTTCCGGAATTTCAATTTCTTCACCCGGTGAAGGGGGGACTACCGGTTCATCATCATTACAAGAACCTATCGCCAGCATTCCAAATAAAGCGAATACCAATAACATATATTTCTTCATATTCTATTAATCTTATTAAGTTCTGATTTCTTTATCATTTAACATTGGTATATTCCTCCATCTTCAGAGCATTGAGCGCAGCATAGCTACCTTGCTTTTTTGCCAAAGTAAACTTTATCTCGCCATTTTCATTCGGATAAATCATTTCTGACTCACAGATATCTTTAATGTTCTGATGAATACCTTCACCTCCGCAATTATCACCTGAAGTTTGTAATTCACCCGTATATTCATTAGAACCCGACATAATATAATTTACGATACGGATATCAGTAGCGTTCGTTTTCCGGCTACCGAATATGTAAAACTTATATCCTTTCTCTTTATCCAATCCTGAAAAAGTAAAACTTCTGTCCTCATTTTCATTCTGTTCGGTAAAGAAATAATCTTCGGTAGCGGATGCCACAGCCAAATCATTCAACAAATCAGCCTGCGGTTCTAATAAACCACCACCCCCACTCTTTCCATTAGTAGAGAAACGGACATCCAAAGTCAAAGCATAATCAGTTTGAGCATTTTCAGAATTAACCAGAGGAGAATAAACCGTACCTGCTGCCGCATATTTATTACCTGATTCATTATTAGTTATATTATTCCAATAATGGTTATTCACATCGGGTCCCTCAGTCACAGTGCCTTGAGCTGCCGTAATAGAGCCGAAGTCGAAATAAAAAGTCTGCACTACCGCCGGTTCCGGCTTCACCTCTCCATCTGAAATCTTCTTTAAAGAAACCACACCTTTAGTAATACCTGCTGTCAAATCAACCGTAAGAACGTAAGTTGCGCCCTCTTCCAGACTTGCACCGTCCGCAAACTCAATATTTCCGCTGTCAAGCACCTTTATGAGAGATTCCGAACCCGCTGCTACCGTTAATTGGTTGCTATTGGAGAACTCGCCTCCCCAAGCGTTCTGGAAGTAGAATTTACAACCCAAATAGTCTGCCCTGATACGCTGTCCAACAGACGAACCATGTTCGGGCCCTGCCGTTGCCATGAATTGATACTTCTTAGACGAAATCTCGGGTACGCAGTATGCCTGCCCTTCATTCCAACCAAACTGATAATCCAATGAAGGAGAACCGACTCCCCATCCTAACAGCCAGATAGCACCATGCCCGTCTTCAGAAAGGGTAGCCTCTTTATCACCGTCCATACGGGTAACCCCGAAATACTTCTGTTTCATATTGGCAACCACCCGGTACTTACCGTCCATCGGCAAGAAAGTCAACGTACCATCAGATTCTTTCGTGAAATAATCAGGGTTTATCCACCAACCGTTCATATCAATACCCGACACCACGATTGACTGTCCTTGAGTAAAGGATTTCTGTATAAGATACGTATTCGCATCTTGCGCTATCATTTTCTCTCCATCAAACAGGACATTCACCAATGGGGTAACTTCGTATGTAAGGGCATTGAATGTCACTTCATAAGGCTCTTTTGCCGTACCGGAGAAGGTGATAGGATTCACGTTCTTTCCTTCTGCAAGCAGATTGTCATTATCCCAACCGAAAGTCAGTTCGTTGCCGTTCTCCCCTACTTTCGGTGTTTTGATATAGGCCTTCAAGTCTTGAGGAAATCTGCCGGTCACACTATAATTATACAACGACTGCCTTTTCATCAAGTACTCCTCTCCCATCTCGTCCACCAAAGTCACATAAGGAAAGTCCGGACGGGACAACACTACTTCCTGTTCCATTTCAGTCGTAGTGAAATGAATGTTCTGAAGTACAAATTTCAAGGTCGCCCTGCCGTCAATTATATTGGGATAGTAAGGAACAAAGACCTTTCCGGAATAGTCACTGCCGCTTGTCTTTGTGCGGATGACCGTTTCGGATACCTGCTCTTCGCCATAGAAGAGCTTTGCTTTCAATGTAGAAAGAGGAACGTCGATATCCGAAGCCTTAATCGTAAACGGAAGGCTGTCACCATAAAGAGCGCTAACTTTTCCTGTGATGAATTCCATATCCGGATTACCCGACAGGAACTCGTCATCACTACAGGAATTCATTGCCAGTATTCCTGCCAACGCCAGTATTATATAGATACTTCTTTTCATTGTCTTTATCGTTTTAAGGTTCTTATTCCGACTTCGCCCAACGGTAAGAGGTCACTGATTTGCCCGGAACATCATAGGCAAAATGACGCTTACCGTCACTGAAGGTTATTTTCTTTGTCTTTTCGTTGTTGTTCATCAGTACAAAGGCATACGTCCCGTCCGGGTTCTCGAAAGCAGAATACATGATATTGCTGTCAGAATAACCTGTCGCACCGATACGCACGGCTCCCGGCTTCACAACGCTTGAAAGGTGGGCGATGATATAGTAGTGGGAGTTACGGATAATCGTCTTATAATCGCTGTTGCTAATATCTACCGCTCCATAACAAGTCTGGCAGCCGCCTTCACGGTTGGGGGCGCGGTCATTGTCAAGCATCAGGTTCCAGACGATAACGCCCTTACACCAGTTGTTAATCGTGCCCAATGCCACTTCTTTCATATCTTCGAGCAGTCGTTTCGACAAATCACGCCCGCTGTTCCAAGTTCCGATAGAAGTTTCCGTAAACAGGAGTTCTTTATCCGGATACGCCTTGTGTATATTCAGGAGTTCTTCACGGTCGCCGCCGTAATTGTGATAGGCTGCGCCTGCCAGGTATTGGGAAGCTTCTCCGTCTTCATACATTTTGCCGGGATAGTTCTTCTCCGATTCAATGTTGCTGTAATCATAATTATGGTCGTATGCATAAATCTTTGTAGACAGTCCGGCAGTAGCGAATTGGGGGCCGAGAGCAGTTTTCACGAAGTCCCTCTGTTCTTCCCAACTCATGTAGAGTGAAGCCGAGTTGCCACGATTCAACGGTTCGTTCTGTGGAGTGACGGCATAAATATCAATTCCTTCGGCTTTGAATGCCTGTACCCATTTCACAAAATAAGTAGCATAATCCTGATAGTAAGCGGGATTTAACTGCCCGTTTGTCCAGGACGTAAGCGGAGTAAGGTCTGTCAGGCTCTTCACTTTCATCCATAGCGGGCACGTCCAGGGTGCAGCCATAATCTTAATGGAAGGGTTGATAGACAGAATCTCTTTCAGAACAGGCAGGATATAATTCTTTTCTTCGCTCTGCAAAGCAAAATTTTCAATACCTTTGGTATCACAGCAAGTATATTCGCTCAATGAGAAGTCCGAACAACCGATGGAAATACGGATATAGCTAAAGCCGAAACCACTGTTATCAGAGAAGGTTTCCGTAAGAAAAGCATGACGGTCTGCCGGTTTCATTTGCAGTAGGTTAAAGCAGGTAGCGCCTGTGATAGCGGCTCCGAATCCGTCCATAGTCTGATACTGCTCCGCAGGGTTCAGAGTGATTGAAGTAGGTGCCAAGTTGTCTTTCGAACTGAAATTAACGGCATCACGAGCCAGGTCGCGGGTCAGACTGTTGGTTGTCGTATAAATGGTCACGTCTCCGGTTGGAACGGGCGCAACCGGTTTTTCCGCGTCGTCACTGTTGCTGCAAGCAGCCAATATGGTGAAGCATCCTAATAAGGTCAATGCTATATTTTTCATGTTAATCATATTTTTGAGTTTATATGTTTTTGAATTGAATTAATACCCCGGATTTTGCTGAATCTTATCGTTCGCATCAATGACCGATTGCGGGATAGGCAAGCGATAGGAAGTCTTGTCGAAAACGTAAACCTGTGCTTTTCGCCCGGAATCTTTGGCATACACCGCATTCATCACTTCTTCCACTTTATCCAGACGGACAAGGTCGAACCAGCGCTGTCCCTCGAAGGCAAGTTCCAAACGGCGTTCTTTAAGCAGTGCGTTCAGCATAGCATCCTTATTAGAACGGGTGGAAACCGAAAGTGCTCCCAGTCCGGCACGCTCGCGAATCTCATCAATAATATCGGCAGCCGCATCCAAATCCGGCGTGTCCTGCATTATCAGTGCTTCCGCTTTCAGTAATAATACGTCGGCATAGCGGTATTTAATAATGCTGCTGTTTGCCGAACGGCATTTGTACATGAACGGGTAATTGTCCGACGGGTAGTAATTGCTCCATTGGCAGTCATAATAGACAACAGACTCTTTGAAACGGACTTCATCCCCTTCTTTCTTGAAGGCGTTAATCAGGTCGCGGGATGGCGTTACCCATTTTGCCCAAGTGAAGTTCGTATTCCAGTTCACCAAGTCACGACCAAACATCCACGAACACCAGTTTCCGGCTCCGGGAGTGAATTGGGCTTCCAGGATAGATTCTTTTGTATTGCGCATCTTCGCATCCGTTCCGGCATCATTCATTCCAAACAAATCACTGAAATCGTCCACAAGGTCGAATCCGTCGGCTTTTACTTCATTGCAGTACTGAATCACTTTTGCATAGTCGCGCAACGGCTTTTCCGCATAAATCTTTGCCAATAACGTACGGGCTACCGATTTGGTAAACAATGTCTTATTACCCGGCGTATTGTCCGGAGCATAAAGCACTGCGTCCAGCAAATCCTTCTCAATCTGCTGATAGGCTTCAAGTTCCGTGTTCTGCTCCGGGAAATATTGTGGATATACATCATCAATATTTTCAGAGGTGATATCGTCCGCCACGGTGGTAATGACGGGGAAGTCTCCCCAAAGACGAACCATATCGAACATAACCATGGCACGGAATATCTTTGCTTCGGCTTTGTATTGTGCCCGTTCGGTGGTAGTCAACGAATTGTCGATCACCAGGTCGATGTTACAAATCAACTTGTTGGCACGGGCCACATCTTCCAGATAGCGGTTCCAGTCACGTTCCAATACAGAGTTGGAACCTTCAATGGAGTTATTCTCAAACGGGACTACTTCTGCTCCCGTAGTGCCGGCGTAGGCATTATCCGCGTGAGAGTCTGAAATCAGCAGCAAGTCCACATACCAGTGTTCCTGGCGGTCGCGCATCTGATTATAAAGTGTTGTAAGGTGGCTTTCAACCGCCGCTTTATCCTTGAACACAATCTTTGTACCATTGTCCGTTACTCCTTCCGTCACATCCGAATAAGTATCTAATGGCTCATAATTCAGTGAGCAGGAAGAAAGTCCCAATAGTAAACCGGATGTTAATCCGCAAAATAGATATTTTAGTTTCATAATCTTTCCTTTCATTAGAATTCAACATTTATACCAAACACGTATGACCTGCAATGCGGATACGTACCCCAGTCAATACCTTGTACCGTACCGCTATTTCCCCATTGGTTTACTTCCGGATCCATACCGGAGTAGCTGGTCCATGTCAGCAGGTTGCTGGCTGTGAAATAGGGTTGCAGGCGGGTGATGCCCCATTTCTTCAGAAGTTTGCCTTTGAAGTTGTAGGATAAGGAAACATCTTTCAGCCGCAGGTAACTACCGTCTTCCACGAAATAAGTGGAATTGAGCAGTTTGAAATTGGCTTTAGGTACATCTGTTATCTGTCCGGGGATTTTCCAACGGTTCAGGACGCGGGTCGACTGGTTCTTGCCGTCGTACATACCTTCCGTTTCAATGCGCGAAGCGTTGTAGATGTCGTTTCCGTAAGAGCCCTGGATAAAGATACTCAGGTTGAAGCCTTTCCAGGAAAATGTATTCGTCATACCGTAGGTGAAATCCGGGTTCGGGTCACCTATATAGGTACGGTCGGACGACGAAATCTTTCCGTCATTATTCAAGTCGCGATACATCAGTTCACCGGTTTCGGGGTCTACGCCGTCACTGATATAACCATAGAAACCACCCAAAGCGCGTCCCGGCTCATTACGTACCACATAGTCATTGATTACGTCCGATGTTTTTGCGTCGTAATATACTTTTTGCAGTTCCAGTTTCGTTAGTTTATTACGGTTGAAAGAGATGTTGAAATCCGTATCCCAGGTAAAGGCTCCGCCGCGGAAGTTCTTCGAGCTGATAGAAAGTTCGAAACCTTTGTTCACCATCTCCCCCTCATTGCGGGCAATGGAAGTGGACGCGGCAGCACCGGCAGGCAGTGAGACGTTCATCAACATATTCTTGGTTTTCTTATAGTAATAGTCGGCATTGAAAGTCAGCCGTCCGTTCAGGATTGTCAAGTCCAGACCGATATTTGTCTGTGTAGTAGTCTCCCAGGTTAAATCGGATGTACGCAAGTTTGCCTGGCTGATAGTGGGGACGGCATTTGCATAGTCGGTCTTGTCTCCTTCCTCGCCTTTCTTGAACCATTCGATACGTCCGATATTGTAGCGTTGCAGGTAGGCATAATCCCCAATACCCGACTGGTTACCGGTCTGTCCCCAGCCACCACGCAGTTTCAAGTCATCAATCCATGTAAGGTTCTGCATGAACTTCTCTGAAGAGATACGCCATGCGGCAGAGAACGACGGGAATACTCCCCAACGATGGTCGGGATGCAGTTTGGAAGAGCCGTCGGCACGGAGATTGGCTGTCAGCAGATATTTACTGTCGAAATTATAGGCAACACGTCCGAAGAAAGACATGATTCCCCATTGTGAAGCGCCTGTTCCGGTGTTGTCCCATGATATTTTATTGGCAGCATTCAACGTCGGAATCTGGTCGCTGCGATAATGCGAACCGTTTATCCAACTGTTAGAATAATCAGAGTCCGTCCAAGATGAACCTGCCATCACTTCCAGCCCGTGCTTCTTGAAGTTCTTATTGTAAGTCAGTACATTGTCAAATGTCAGAACGGTGTTCATATTCCGGTTGTCCGAAGCCTCACCGTATTGGTTACGTCCCCAAGTGGTAGAGACAGGATCGAGAAAAGTAGTGTTGACAGCATTACGGCGGTCAAGGGTAAGGGTGGACTTGAATTTCAAGTCGGGGAAAGGAGTCAGCAATACATTACCCGAAGCCAACAAGCGGTTCTCCTTATCCTTGTTGTTCTTTGCGCGTGCCATATTTTCCAACGGGTTGGTGATATTGCCCACACCATAAAAGTTATTATAGTATTGGTTGGGATTCAAGGCATCCCAAATAGGTGCGTAGGTCGGTGTATTGATAACCGCCAGGATGACGCCGCCACGATTAGAGCCGGTTCCCATGGCGCCACCGCCGTTGCTGGTATAATCCGAATAAGAGATGTTGGCACTCACGGTCAGCCATTTGCGAATCTGATTTTCGAGATTCACACGGAAGTTATAGCGTTTGTAATAAGAGATGTCGAGTACTCCCTGTTCTTTCAGGTATCCGGCGGAAAGGTAATATTTCATTTTCTCGTTGCCGTTGGATACGGCTACCTGGTAATTCTGTGTCTTTCCGGTCGTATAGGTTTCATCAAACCAATCCGTGCGGTCGGGCAATCCGTCCGGCAAGGAAACAAGCCCGATTTCGTCCTGCAACTCCTTGTACTGCGCAGAGTTCAGGGATTCTACCTTATCCGCTACTTTGTTCAATCCGAACTGAGCCGTCAGAGATACTTTCGCATTTCCTGTCGCACCGGCTTTGGTGGTAATCAGGATTACACCATTGGCAGCTCGGGAACCGTAGATAGAAGCCGAAGAAGCATCTTTCAGAATCTGCATACTCTCAATATCGTTCGGAGAAAGGAATTTGATGTTGTCTACGGGCACTCCGTCCACTACATACAGCGGGTCGTTACTACCATTCATCGAAGTCGTACCACGCACACGGATAGACATTTCACCACCCGGCGTACCATTAGGCTGAATCACCGACACACCGGCTGCCTTTCCCTGGATAGCCTGACCTGCCGATACGATAGGGCGCATATCCAGGTCTTTGGTGGATACGGAAGAGATAGCGGTAGTAACATCTTTCCGTTTCACTGAGCCATAACCAATCACCACCACTTCGTCAAGCACCTCATTGTCTTCCTGAAGCGCGACTTTCATCTGGCGGGCTGCCTTCATCTCCTGCGACTTGTAACCCACATACGAGAATATCAGAATGGCATTTTGTTTCACATTTAACGTGAAGTTACCATCCAAATCGGTGATTGCTCCATTAGATGTACCTTTCTCCTGTACACTGACACCAATAAGCGGCTCTTTTTGGGCATCCATGACCTGACCGGACGCGGTAATTTGCTGTGCATTTGCACTCAAAGATAAAAACATTGCAAGGATAGCAAAGAAAATCTTGCGACTCCCCGAAAGGATTTTTCGCCTGTTCTTTTTCATGCGTACTAATTTAAAAGTTAATAATAAACGTTCGTCTGCAACGGAGCTTGTCCCATTGCTTTCGAAGCACAGGTCAAAAGTATAAAGAAATCGAGGTGAGCTCACGAAGAGGGGTCAATAAGTGGATTATCAAAAGATTCAACCCATTTACTACCAACGCATTACCTCTAGTTTACATCTCTAAAAAAGTGGATAGTTTACAGTTCCAATCAGCGGATTTTTCGTACTAAATCTTCAAAATCCTCTCGCGAACCACGGGCTTTATTCTTCACTTTCGCCCGGTAGTTATAAATTGTGTTCACCGAATAACGGAGAAATTCCGCAATCTGCGAACTGTCTTCAATGCCCAGGCGTATCAAGGCAAAGATTCGTAATTCGGTATTCAGCAACTCGTCTTTCTTCAGCACAATCCGTTCATTGTCCTGCAACAGATCATTGAACTTCTTCACAAAATCGGGGAAGAGATGCAAGAAAGCCGTATCAAAGTTAGCATAAAGTTCTTCCAGCTCTTCATCAAGCGCATCTTGTGAGCGCGTTATCTTTAACAGTTCCGCTATCTGTCCGGCGGATACTTTCTTGTTCACCATGCGGCGATAGGCGTCCAAACGGTTGATATAGGTGGAACATAGCTTGATGAAGCGGGCGATATATTCTTCCTTAATCTGATTGGATTCCGAAAGTTCGATATTCGTTGAGGACAGGCATCTGTTCATCTGTCTCAATTCCTCATTCAATCCGTTTAATTGTCCGTTGGCCGCTTGAAGATGATTCCGGGCATCAGACAGTTTCTTCATTTGACGGTAGATGTAGCCTAAAGCTACAATGAGCAGTACCAACAGCGCGGTGATAAGCAGCAGATTCTGTTGCAAACGGTCGTTCTGTTTCTCAATCATGGCCTGATAGGTCTTGTCAATCAATGAAAGCACATCGGCGCTTTGCCAGCTACGCAGGCGGGCATTATAGAATTTGGTTGCATTCCAGGAAAAGCGCATACACTGATATGCACGTTCCATATCGCCATCCTCGTAAAGCAACTGCGCAAGCATCCATAACGATGCATGGTCTTTAATCGCCGAGCGAATATCGGAAATGGCGGAAAGGCACAGGTTCTCTTTCTCGCCTTGCCTGTCATTGCTATATTTATAAATGAGAGAACGGTGATAAGTAACCAATGCATATTGCGGGGTATTGGGTTCGGCTTCTGCCAGACGGATGTCGTTTATCTTCAAGGCTTCCTCATACTGGTGACGGTCACGAAGCAGCGCTTCGTGCATCAGCAGATATTCTTCGGATTCATGGGGTAATATAGCATACAAGGAGTCCTTATATGCCTGCGATATACTCCAGTAATGTCCCGAAAGTGTCTTATCCTGTGTATATACGCTCAGTTCACCATATACATGGTCAAAGCAGGTGTAATAATCGGGAATCAGACGGGGAGCTACTTCTCTCCGGTCTACGGATTCCAAAACATCAATAGACTCCGTGTACATTCCTGTCGAGGACAATAGTAATGAAAGTTGCAGTTTACTTTCTATTCTCCGGTCAGTATCATGCAAGCGTTCTGCAATCCGGATATTTTCATTCAAATAATGGATTGCAGAATCGCAGATAAAGGCTTTATATTCTTTGAATATCTGACTGTTCAGATTGTAATGTTCCGCAGAATTGGCTTCTATTCCGTATACTAAATCTTTAAGATGCACAATGCGGGATTCACGCTGTATAACGTACTTTTCATGTTCCTGAATGGTCAAATCAAGCACACTGAGCAGCGAATCCAGGGTCTTGCCGGCCCAAGTATATAGTGGAAAAGAAAGGATCAAAAAGAATAACAGGTACTTTTTTTTCATCGGAGCATTACACTTTAATAGAAGATTACAAGACTAATAAAGACAAATGTAGAGAAAATCTTCGTATTCTAAAGTATAAAACAGACAGAAATTAAAAGTACACCTATATACCTATCCGCTAACTACCGCATATAAAGGCTAGTCACACTTTGCTTATCCTTAAAGAATAATTTAGCTTTCACCATAGCTGCCCCGCAAGCTACGGGAGCTTCCCAAAGTACTGATTCAACCGTTGGTTCCGTGCCATCCGTCGTATAACGTATCTGTCCGCCTGCGATAGGGGTATTGGCGTACAGAAGTCCGTCTTTGACAGAGAGCCCGGGGTGAGGCAAACGGAAGTTTACCCCTGTCCGGCTCCAGTAAGACATTTCCTTCACACTGATTTTTTCATAGAACAGTGCCAAATCCCGGTCAAAGGCTTGTTGTTCCGCCACGCCGGAAAGGGCTTCCCAATCCGGGTGCGCATTCCAACCGCGTTCTACCAGTCCCATTACTTTCGGGAACATATAATATTCTACCCATTGAAATCCTCGAATCGTTTCGGCAAACAGTTGTGCCTGCACACCTTTTATATTTTCCCTGCCTGATGCGGTCAGTGTTGTTTTTCCTTTTCCTGCGGCGCTTACATCGACCGGGTTGCCCGCCATGTCCGTACGGGAAGAACGGTAAACGTCATACGGAAGCATGGAGAATGCTTTGGACTCATCCACATATCCGCCCCAAAAATGTCCCGGTTCATCGGGATGGGCGTCATAAGCCAAATCCAGATAGAAGTTGTTCACGTTGCAGAGAATCACCGGATAACCATTGTTAGCTATCTGATAAGGAATCTCGTCTTCTTTCCATTCAGGAACCGTTTTCCATGAGTTGATGCCGGCTGCGTGCCGAGACAGATAGGCATGAGTCTCCGGTTTATGCTCCAAAGCTACTTCCTGCCAACCGTTAAAAGACAAGTTATACTGTTGCAGGCAGTCAACCACCCGGGTGATGAAATACTCGGCCAAGTCATGCGCCTTTGCCATTCCATGTTCTTCCATCAATGCCTGGCACAAAGGAGAACCCATCCATGCACCCCGCGCTACTTCGTCACCACCCAGGTGGATAGTAGTCAAAGGAACTTCGGCTTCCTTATACATCGCCACTATTTCCTGAATCACCTTTTCCATAAACCGATAGGTTGACGGCAAGGCTACATTCATTACATTATCCGTATAGGCTTGTGCGGAAATATAGCGGGAAGTGTCTTGCAAGTCACTCAAGAGATATTCCTTCGCTTTCTCCGGGTCAGTATCAATGTACTTATTATATCTTGCTTTCATCGAAACAATGGCTGCACGGGCATGGCCGGGAGATTCTATTTCAGGGATGACCTGTATATGCCTTTCCGCTGCATATTGCAGGAAATCAATAAATTCGGCACGGGTATAATAGCCGTTTCCCGTTGTAGCGGAAAAAGGGTCGTATCCACCGTTGTAGGCAGGGTATTGCCATTCCTGTTCATCGGTGGTATGTCCCCGTCGCGCACCGACTGTTGTCAGTTCTTCCAAGCCCGGAATTTCCAGGCGCCAGCCTTCATCGTCCGAGAAATGGAAATGGAGCACATTCAGTTTATAGGAAGAAAGAATATCTATGAGTTTCTTCAGATTATCAACTGTTGTGTAATTGCGGGCAATATCAATCATCTGTCCCCGGTATACTAAATCCGGATAGTCTTGGATAGACATTGCTTCCAGGCGTAACGGGCTGTCCTGCCCTTTCAGCAGTCCTAACAGAGTTTGAGTTCCATTAAAAACTCCGTGCGGAGTAGCAGCGTTGATTCTGATTTGCTGTCCGGCAATATGGAGTTCATAATATTCTTCATTTACTGCCTTTTTATCGTCCGTGAGATAATCAAGAACGATAGTCACCGGAGCTTCCGGTGCTATTTCCAGTCCGAACCATCCGGTCAGTTTCTCTTTCAGGAGCTTTGCTTCGTTTGCAAAATCGTCATGGAATGTCAAGGCAAGTTGCTTTTCCAATAAGATTTCCCCTTCGGCGGGAAGTACTTTCTTTACGGAAGGTATGATATCTGCCGAACGGAATTCCGAGGTACGTGCGTTCGCCAAACGAAGATTGGTGTCGTAAGTCTTTTGTGCGGCAGACTTTTGCCATTCTGTAACAGGTAATGGAATGGCATCCAACACCACAGGAAGCGGCTTTCCTTTGGATGCACCCGACCAGCTTACCCAATAAGCGCCTTCGGGTGCGTGCGAGTTCTTCGGCACTTCGCCGTCACACTTGAAAATCACTGTCAGGGAATCTCCCGGAGCTAATGAGGCAAAGCCCTCACCCGGATACATTTTAAAATAGGTAGCGTTTACCTGCTCTACTTTTACCAATGATGAAGCATTCGGCAGGATTTTACGGGGAAACTGCGAGTAGAAAATCTCCCAGTCCTTTCCTAAAGGAGCAGCGGAAATGTTCTTCAATACAAATGAGTTCTCATAATATTTGCCGTTTTCATCGTAATTTCCCATTTCCCAGGTCAGAGATACCGGAGCTTTGGAATCATCCGCTGATTTACAACCGCCCGCCATGAGTAAGACACACAGCCATCCCGCCAATAAAGAAAATCGTATATCGTTCATAAGTTTCGTTTCTTGGTGATTAGTCATGCCATCCTTTGCTTCTCAGATAATCGAGCATGTAAGCCGGAGCGTCTGTTTGCAGGATTCTTGCTCCTAATGTATTAATGAGATATCCATAGCTTGCGTCCGGGTCTTTTTTCGCGAATTCATCGTCATGTCCTCCCGCTAAAGAAGCCCATAAGGTATTATACCAAATCAGGCTCTTTCCCGCCAGTCGGCGTTCCATCCTGACAGGTACTGTGCTCGAAGGATTCCGGTAGCACAATTCAAAAGCAACGGGATGCAACTGCTCCATATAGTCCTCGATAACTTTTACCGATTTCTCATCGTCAATCGTTACGACGGGCATATAGATTACTTTATCCAGGTAAGAGCCGAATTCACGTTTCACCGTCTCTACCGGATGACCACCTTTCATAATAACTAAATCGGCAGTGCCGGTTTTCTCCAATATAGCATATACATCATCAAAAATGTTGTAAGCCTTGTCCAGGTTCACCATGATTTGACCTTTGGCGGCCAATAATGCTTCTTCTAAAGTGGGAACGGTATGTTCCGTCAGCCGGCCGTCTTTATCCTTCAAACGGAGTTGCTTGATTTCAGCCAATGTCTTATCCTTCACTTTGCCTGTACCATTGGTGGTGCGGTCTATCGTATCGTCATGCATCAGTACTAATTGCCCGTCTTTCGTCTTACGGATATCTATCTCTACAATGTCGACTTTCATCTGGATAGCACTGTCGATGGCTGCCACGGAGTTTTCGGGGGCAATACTCCAGTTTCCACGATGCGCCACCACCAATACTTTGTCCAGGCGCGGATTCAACACATCTTTGCGAATAGCTTCCGCCCGTTGTGCAGCCAGGAAACCCGGTTGCAAACAGAACAGTAACAAAAGCACAATAAACTTGCTTTTCTTCATATCTTTCATTCGTTTTAATCTTCTTACTTTATTATATTCAACGTTTTACCTTTTTATTGCTGAACTACTTTTATGCTGCAATTACAATCCGGCATCATAAGCCCCGGGCTGCATTTTGTTTATATTGCGGTTCGCTCCACGCTGGTCTACGCCAAAGCCTTCTTCACCCACCCAATCTACAAATTGCTGTCCCACAGTCGCATCGAAAGACTTCACCGCGTCAATAACAGCCTGTCGGGTTGCAAATTCGTCAATAACACTAGCCACAGTCCATTGGTAAACACCGTCAGTCAGCGAAGCAGCCGGAAGAGTTTGGGATGAATAGTCGGTATCCGTATCAACAGCTCCCCAAGCGGCATCTGCTGCCTGATAGACGTTGTATCCGCCGGAAGTGATGTTACCGGCATAGATTGTCCTGCTTCCTGTTCCTTTGGCAAATAGAGAATTGACAACAAGAGAAGCTCTGGCGCCGGCACGGAATACTCCGTTCGGATTACCTGAGTTTCCTACAATCGTCGTATTGGCAAGCATGAAGTAAGCGTCTCCGTTGACAGTGATACTATTTCCTGCCGTACCTGCCGTGCCGAGTATGGTTACATTATTCATGCAAACATATCCGTTTCCTGCATGTATAGTAGTCCCCCAAGCTCCCGGTGCATAATTTTCATGTAGCAGGCAATTATTCATGAATAATACAGAAGCTGCGTTATTCGTCAAAATAGCTCCTCCCCGATTAAGCGCCCTGTTATTTACAAGTTCTACGCGTTCCAGGAAAACACTTCCTTTAGCTATCTTGATAGCCGCTCCTGCGTCAGAAGCACTTTCACGGTTAAAGTTCTTCACAACACAATTTTTCAATTGCAGGCTGGCGTTGCCTTGACCTGCCGCCGCATAAAAACCATTCACATTTCCTTTATCACCTTGCTTATATTGTCCGTCAAAAGTACAACCGTCGAAAGTTATATCTATTTGGTTTCCAAGACAAAACATTGCGTCAGTTGTAGCAGATGCATTACTGCCCGTATTCCTGACAAAAGCAGTCGTATATTTGCCGGTGTCACGTTTCGTCAGGTCAGTTCCCGTACTCGCAGGGTCATATCCGCCTTCAACCGTTATTTCCACTTGTTTGCTGTAACCACTATATTCTATCTTCACGCCAGAGTTTTCTTTCGCTATCTCATAAGAGCCTGCGGCTACATAAATCTTCTTGCCATCCAGTTTGACAGCATTAGCATTGGAAACAGCACTGTTGCCATTCGTTTGCAACAAATTACGTAGCGCATCCACTCCCATGGCATTGTCCCAATCCATACCGGTTGCATTTCCGGCCGGCTGTTCTTTCACATAGTAGGCTGCAAGCTGTAATTCTTCCGCGTCTCCACCCTGGATAGTACCGCTATCCCACGGGGAAACAATCGGTTCACTGATTGATATTACCGAGCCTTCCACCTTCAAGGTGAACTCATAACACTTTCCGGGTTGCAGTTCCGGGATGCCGGGCATCACCAAGTCCTCACCGAGATAATTCAAAGAGACGAATGTAGCGGTAGTCTCCGCTTTGCCGGGAGCTACAATAGCCGTATAGCTGCAACCGTTCTGTCCCGCCTTGCCGCCTTCGGGAATGGTGATGAACGGTGATATCAAAGAAGTACCCGATACCACTTCCCCATTCATATAGCCTTGATAAGAGCCTATTTTCACTCCTTGCACCTTACCTTGTCCGCTTACATCCGCCAGTGTCATAATGACTTTCGCCATTTTCCGGTTCATACCCAGGCGAAGGATACGGGAACCGTCGTCGGTGGCATTCGCCACAGTACAAGTCATATAATCGGCGTTTGCCAGGTTCTCCAGGCGTTGCTGATTGGCGGGAAGTGTAAAATTGAGCGTGCTCGCCCCGCTCACTACCGGATAAAAGGCAGAGTAAGTAACAGGTTCCGCTCCCCATCTCAAATAGTAGTTATCGGTCGGTGTCCATTTACCGGCGGAGAGCGCATAAGTCAGATATCCGTCTTCACAAGTCAACTGGATTTGGTCACCTTCATTAAATTGCTTCTGCTGTTCTCCCGCCGCACCGGGATTGCTACGGGTGAAAGCCGTATTAATGGCAGCTTCAATCTGAATAGCACCGGAATCTTCACCGTACACTGCAATATCCTTATCTGTGTCACAAGCCGCCATACCCGTCAGGATGCATGCAGCCATTATCAGTTTTGTAATCTTCATAGTTTATCTCCTCCTTCTTTAATTCCGGCCGATAAGCTGACCGGTTGCCCAATCTCTGGCTACCATGGCAGCCAATCGCGCAGTTGTATTTACATTGAGAGTCAAGGTATGTTCCACTCCTTTTCCCAGTTCGACGGCTGCCTTGGCAGTCCATATATACAGTTTCCCGTCGTAGCTGAAGTTGATGGAGAAGCCTTCCGCTATCGTTTGCGGGGGTAGGATACATTCGCAATACTCCGTCCCTTTATAGGGAGCCACAGTAGCCACTGCCGCATCCGCCGCGGGAACAACTACCGGAGCTGCTGCCGACAAATCACAAGTGCCGTTAACGACTGCCCCGTTGACAGCCATGTCTCCCAACTTACCCATATCGGCATCCTCCGTTCCATTGACAGTCAGTTTAATAATCAGCTTGCTCATGGCATGATTTAAGGAGATTTTCAGCTTTCCATCGGCAGTCAAATCCTTCTCCGGGTCGACTGTCGCTTTCATCAACAGAAAATCGGATGCCATCACATTCGCCTCTGCCGACTGATTGGTCAGTACGTTCACCGCCAACGGAGCGTCCGGAGTGGCTTCACCCGCGTAAGGCGCATAGGCTATCATCATTACAGGCGTTCTTTCCGTATCCCAAAGCATTTGTTGCCCATCAGACGTATTCCAGGTGTTTCCTGAGCCAACCATTTGTTTATGGTAGTTATAAGCGGCATTTTCACTGTTCCGAATCATTAATCCGAAGCGTTCCAGATTCGTTGCATCATATCCTGCACGCGACAGCGGTTCATTCACTTCTGTTATAATGCTGATTACCCGTTCTCCGGGGAAAGTACCCGTCGGCAGCGATTCATCCTCGTTATTGGAGCATCCGGCCAGTCCGATGCCCAAAGCTAGTATATAAAATATCTTTTTCATGTTACAGTCGTTTTACAGTTTAATTCGCCAGAACGGCATCATAAGCGCCAGCCTGCATCTTGTCGGCATTACGGGTCACTCCACGCTGGTCTACTCCGAAAGCATCCTCACCAACCCACTCTACAAACGCTTCTCCCAGATTAACAATGGGCGAAGCTACCGGATTGAAACTTTTCGCCACCTCTATCACCGCCTGCTTCGTGGCATATCCTTTTACCGTACCAAGCTGGTTGATGTCCCATACATAAACGCCTTCCTCATTCAGCGTGCCGTTCACAGGATTGGGATAAGCCGTATCAAGCGCACTCATCGTAATGCCTGTGACGCGTTGATAGACGTTATAGCCTTTTGATGAAGCTTCTTTATTGCTTCCGTTCAGATTGAAACTTGGAGCAGAAGGATTTTCAGTAATCAAAAGGTTATTGATAAACTTCGTATCCCCACCAATTCCTGTCTCGCAACGGACAGCCCCATGGCTATCACTTCCATTTCCCACAATCGTACTATTGACAAGCAAGAAACTTCCCCCACCATTCAAGGCAGCACCCGTACCTTCATTCTCTATAATCGTAGTATTGTTCATGCAGATATGCCCTTCCGACATCTGAATTCCATTGCCCCATGAACCCGAATGGGAATTACCTTTCAGCAAACTATTATTCATTAATGCCACAGCAGTCTTACTATTACAACGCACAGCTCCTCCACGACCTACCGACGTATTATCCAGAAGCTTTACATTATTCAGCCGGACTTGTCCCGACAGGATGAAGACAGCCGCTCCCCCTTGTTTAAGAGAAGTCGTCACTGTCGATTTACAATCCCTGATTACACAGTCAGTCAGTTCAACGGAAGTATCGCCCGCGCTGCCGCTTACATAAATACCACTTCCGCATTCGGTAGTACTCGCGTCCGCTTCGGATACATATCCATACTGGAAAGTGACTCCTTCAATACCAATAATCCCTTTCTTGACCAACAGCAATCCACAGTCTCCCGCATCCGCCTGCTTATTTCCGTTCACATCGCCACTGATAACCGTTACATACGTGTCTATATCCCGTACCGAAACGTCCGTTCCTTCGCTAAACTGGCTATATCCGCCTTTAACCGCTTTCACATTCTTGCGGATAATCACGCCAAGCCCGCTCTCTTCGGACATCACATATTTGCCCTGGCTCATATAAATAGTGCTCTTGGAAAGGTCGACAGAACCGCTCAACAGTTTGCGGAAACCTGCCGCGTCCATCGCCTGCTCCCAGGAACTACCGTCCATATCACCCTCACCGAACTGGGTTACAAAGTAACTTTCCAACCCTTTCTGCATAATCACTTCTTCGTCCAAATCATCGTCATAATCAGTCATCATAGGCGGGTCTATCATCTCATAATCTTCCTGGCATCCTTGTGCCAACAGAATAATGAAAGCCAACATACACAGCTTTGATATTATGAATAAACTATTTTTCATTTTCTTTCTTTTTTAACTTGTACATTAGATAAGAATAATCGCAAATCTGCCGATTTCATCGGGCAATATCAGGATAACCCGGATTCTGTTTCAGATATTCATTCTGCTCCAGTTGGGTCTGCGACAAGGGGAACAACTCATAATGCTTGTCCGCATCCCGTGGTTTGTCCCACCATGCCTCCTGATATCTGCCGAAACGAATCAGGTCTGTACGCCGGCGGCTCTCCGCCAAGAATTCACGTCCCCATTCATCAAGCATTTCTTTCAGGTCGAGCACGACATTGCCTTCCGGCTGATAAGCGATATTGGCGTTAAAGTTCTCATAGTTGCGCTTACGTACGCTGTTCAGCAGCTTGCCTGCTTCGCCTGCCTGTCCTTGCCGGAGCAGAGCCTCAGCCTGCGAATAGATAATCTCCGCCAGACGTATCTCCGTATAGTCGGACTCGATATAATAGCCTCCGGTGAACGGATAGAACGGGTACTTCACACAATAGAGCCCGGAGTTAAAATCTCCATTACCCAATATCGACTCCTTATAAGCCGGATTGGAAATATAGCCGGACTCTGCGTTTCCCTCGAAACGTCCCACCTGGTCGCGCAGGTAAATCACATATTGATTATCGGGATTCTTGGCATATCCCCCACTGACTGCGGAATTTGGAATCTTACCTTCAAGGAAGAACATGCCTTCGCGTGTATTGTTACCGGTATTTGTATATTGCTTATACCGTATATCTCCCTGATATTTGGCAAACTTCCGGGTAACCATTCCCAATCCATAGTCAAACAGTTCACGCGGTTGCTGGTTGTCATAGCTCGGTGAAAGCGCGTATTTCGGATTCCGTTCGCCATTTCCTTCTATCTTCAGGTAATAGGCGCTGCCGTAAGGCAAGCCGCGCCCGTAGACCGTTCTCCTGTCATTTTGCAGATGCCAACTGGTAAGTCCGTAAGAACCGGGGAAACCGAAAATCACTTCATTACACGTTTCGTTGTTCCAGTCAAAAGGTTCGTACCAATTATCCGCAATCGCATAATGCCCGAATTCTCCGCCAGTGATACGCTTGCACATGTCGATACATTCCTGCCATTTGGCCTGCCCAATCCACACTTCTGCATTCAAATAGAGACGGACTAGCAAAGAGGCGGCGGCAGCTTTCGTAAATTGCCCTTGTTGCGCGCCATTGCCGGACTGCCCGCTTTTGGAAGGCAGAGCTGCAAGACAGTAGTCTTTCAGTTCACTTTCGATGAAATCGAATAGTACCTGCGGTTCTACCTGTTTCCGGTTTTCCGGCAGTTCATTTACTGCCTGGTCGGATGTAGTAGTCAGGATGCAGTTACGATGTGTATTCAGCAGACGGAGATATCCCCAGGCACGCATACAGCGCAATTGTGCCTTGAAACTTTCAAATTCATTGTCACTCAAGCCAAAAGAGGACGGGTTCAACTGGTTCAAGTCATCCAGTACCATGTTACATTGGGCAATGCCTACATAAAAGTTTTCCCATTCACTCAACCAGTCGCCCTGATTGATGTCATCGTATTGGTGGCGGTGATACATTTCCCACAGACCGCCGTCGTACCACCAAGTACCACGGGTAGGTGTAATCAACTGGTCGGCGGGCAATTCCTCATTCTCATGGCGTATCCAGATACAGCAGTACATATGTTCGAAGGGGCGGAAGACGGCATTGATAACATCCTGTTTCGTATTGTAATAGTTCTTGGACATCACTTGGTCGTACACCGTTTCCGACAGGTCGGTACAGGATGGCAAACCCAACACAGCGCCCGCCATCATACCCAATCCTATGATATATTTTGTCATTTTCATAATCGTTCCTTTTTTTAAAAACTTACTTGCAAACCTAAAATAAACTGGAAGGCAGACGGATAGTAGTTGTATCCTCCCCCGAAAGTCCCCGGCGTCAGTCCGTTCACTTCGTATGTAGAGGGGTCTACACCGGTGAACTTCGTGAATGTATAAAGATTGTTGGCTGTGCCGAACAGGCGTATCTTTTCGATATACTTCTTATTCAGGTTCATCGTATATCCCAAAGTGATGTTGTCTATCTTCAGGTAATCACCCGGCTCGATGAAATAGTCGGTAATCACGTTCTTGCCGGTCGTGATATGCGCATTCTTCGAATAAGCGGTCGTCAACTGATTGGTGCTCATGCTCTGCAATCCGAAATAGAAATCGTGCACGTTAAATATATCGAATCCGGCAGCACCACGAAGGGCAACGGTCAGGTCAAAGTTCTTGTAAGTGAAGTTGTGCGTCATGGAACCGGTGAATTTCGGCAAGCCGTTTCCGGTCACTGCCTTGTCTTCTTCCGTTCCTTGAGCCACCGGAATGACATTTCCTTTCTTGTCATAAATCAGCCAGTCACCCTTTTTGTCTACCCCGGCATAGCGGTAGGTGTAGTAGTTACCGATGCGTTCTCCCTCTTCAATCCGTTGCAAGTATCCCGGATTGTTGGGATTCGCCATGTTGCAGGTCGAGTAATATTTCTGCCCTTTGTACACGTCGTTGGAGAAGCTGACAAACTTGTTATTATTGGTAGCTCCCACCAATGTGAAGCTATAACTGAAGTCTTTTGTACGGACTGCATTCACCGTTATATCAAGCTCGAAACCTGTGTTGCGGAGTGTGCCCACATTGGCATAAATAGTGGTAAACAAGTTGGGCGGAACGGATACGGAGTAGCTACCCAGCAAATCGCTCTGTTTGCGGTGGAAGTAGTTCAATGAACCGGCCACTTTGTGCTTGAAGAGTGAGAAGTCCAGACCGATATTCTGATTATGCCCCTTTTCCCAACGGAGTTCCGAGTTTACGTTCTTGCTCGGCCCCCATACGTGGAAGTTGTTGCCGTTATACTGATACCAGCCATATGCCTTATAAGTAGCCAAAGACTGATAGTTTCCTATTTCCTGATTACCGGTGACACCGTAGTCATAACGTACTTTCAGGTCATCAAGCCAGGATAGTCCTTTCATAAATTTCTCGTCAGAGATACGCCATCCTACGGATACTGCGGGGAAATTACCCCATTTATGATTCTCGCCGAAACGGGAAGAGCCTTCATGACGCAGGGAGAAAGTGAACAGGTAGCGTTCTTTCCAGTCGTAGTTGACACGTCCGAAGAAGCTGATTAGCTTATGATCGTTCTTGTAAGAGCTCATCATGGTCTTTCCTTCTTTCGCCGCTTCCAGGCCGGAACCGAGATTGTTGTACATCAAGCCGTCGGAAGAGAAATCCCAGTTTTCCGCGCCCATGCCCGAACTTACACCGTAGTTATAGCTATATCCTACCATTGCACGGATTTGGTGGTCTTTGATGCGGGTAGAGAAGTTGGTCACCCACTCCAGGTTGTTGCTGGTGCTCTTGTCAAAGTCACGGCTTGCTTTTCCGGCAACGCTTGAGTTGACATTAGGGCCATAGGTGGACGGGGTGAACCATCCGTTGAACTTATCGACCTGGTATTGTGAAAGGGTCACCTGTGATTTCAGCACCATATTCGGGTTCTTCGGATTGAACAGGGGAAGCAAATTGACGGCAGCCGTAGCATTCCACTCCAACAGTTTGATTTCCGTTCCGTTCTCTTCCTCGTTCAGTTGCTCGACGATATTGGAACTGTCTCCTCCGGAAGGGAAACGATAGTAGCCATTGGCGGATTCGGAATCGTAAATAGGCATGGTCGGGTTATTCTTGATAACACTGCCATAGACGCTTGCCGATTTGTTCCGGTCGATTACGCGCGGAGTCATGTTGGCGGAGAATGTGAACAGACCGTCTTTCGTCGTGTGGCTGATAGTGGCACGTGCACCGTATTCCCGGCGGTCTGAACGCAGGTCGATACCTTGTGCCTTGCGGTAGTCGGCAGTCACACGATAGTTGGTTCTCGCGTTTCCACCGGAGAAAGTCAATGTATGCATATGCGTCACACCCAAGCGGGTAACGGCATCGAACCAGTCTGTGGTAGCTCCCATATCGGAAAGCGGATTGGATACGGTGCGGTAGGCACGATATTCTTCGGCGTTCATTATATCCAGTTCTTTCTTCGCCTTGTTGAAAGTAACGGCGGTGCTATATGTAGTATGCACTTCCCCGTCTCTTGTTCCTTTCTTCAGGTTTACCAGAATGACACCGTTACTACCCCGTGTACCGTAGATAGCAGAAGCCGCACCGTCTTTCAATACGTCGATAGATTCAATATCGGCCGGATTGATATTCGTCATATCACCGCCCGGCACTCCGTCAACAACAATCAACGGGCCCAGGCCGGCATTACGTGAAGATATACCACGAATCTGAATGCTCCCCGTACTGTTCGGATCGGCCAAAGCCGTATTTGAAACGGATACACTGGATACCTTGCCTTGCAGGAGCATGGAAGCATCAAGACTGGAAATCTGATTAAGGTCTTTAGCACCTACGTGCGAAATAGCCGAAGTCATTTCTTTCCTTTTCATCGTGCCGTAACCTATTACCACTACTTCATTCAAAGCGGTCGATTCTTCCTTCAACACGATTCTCAATGACTGGCGGTCTTTGATGGCTACTTCCTGTGTTTCGTATCCGATATAAGACACTTTCAGGCGACCGTTCTGCGGGGCATTCACACTGAATTTTCCTTCTATATTGGTTATCGCTCCTTGTTTCGTCTCTACAACCACCACCGAAGCACCGATGACAGGCTCGCCCTTCTCGTCGATGACCGTACCGGATATTTTACGTTCCTGCTGCGCTTCCCACGAAGCTCCCCTTGCCTGGATACCGGAAAACAGCATCAGCAATATACCTAACAGACAGGTACACATTTTGCAATGAATATTTCTCATAAATAGATGATTTTAATAGTAAATGATAAAGTTAACGCAGTCCTCTTGTCTGCAAGGCCGGAATTAACAAGTCCGGTACATCCGTCTGTATCATACATACCATCGGATAGATTTGCAGGAGTTCATCCAGATAGTCCTCGTTCAGTGTCCATTCGGATACACTGCTGCCGCTTGCAGGAAGCATATTCACGGTAGCCAGCATTCCATCGTTGATGGAACTTCCCAACGGGGTACTTTTCCCATTTGTCAGGTAGCTGTATTGCACGAAGTAGTTACCCGGCAGTCCCATCATCGGTTTGTGGTTGCCCGTCCACGTATAGACGTGCGCTTTGGCTGTAATTCCCAGCACTTCTTCCGCTTTCTGCGCGCTGTTACAGTAGAAGAATACGGACTCCATCATGTCAAGTTTCATCACGATGTCCACTACCTGTTGGGAAGAAGCCGTACGCGGGGAATAATCGAGGTTGTAGTAGATTCTGCCACGTCCCGCTTTCAGGAACTCTTCAAGGGTGGGCATCTTTTCATCGGTTACCCGACCGTTCCGGTCTTTCAGATTGTACTTTTGTAATTCCGCGTAGGTCATTTTTGTGATGTCGCCCGTACCGTTCGTGGTGGCATTGATTGTCTGGTCATGGCATACCACTACCACTCCGTCACTTGTCACGTGGGTATCGCACTCTATCACTTCCGCTCCCGACTCAATGGCATCTTCTACGGAAGATACCGAGTTTTCGGGGATAGTACGGTCGGTGGTATGCGCACGGTGTGTCATCACCCATACCTTCTTGTTGGACGGTTCCCTGAATTGCTTCATCGCTTCCGTCAGTGCCAACAGATTATAAATACGGATTCTTTTCTGTACCTCATACTGACCTGCCGTGACGTGCATGGTATAGTCGCCACTTTGGGTATAGGCATGAGTAATGAGGGTAGCTGCTTTCCCCTCTTTCACCGTCCCGTCACCAAAATCGACAGTAATATCGGTATTTCCATCAATGTTGTTAAACTTGACCTCCACCACCTCTTTCAACATGGCGCGAGTACTTGTTTGCAGGTAAGGGTTCTTTTTCACAGAATCATCGTCAGAGCAGGCGATACAAACTATTCCGCATACGCATAGAATAGCCCAACACCATAACCTGTTCATAGACTGACGCTTCGTTCTTCTTCCTTTTTCCGGTATGGAAAAATGCAACAAATCATTTTTCATGTGTGTTTTTATAAAGGTTAATAAAAAAAGAAGTTCCCGGGGCGGAATATGTTAGTTCCGCTCGGTTATGACAAAAATAGATGGAAATGCTACGATAAAAAATAGCAAAGGGAATATAAGTGGATATTCACAATATTTCCCAAAAGTCAATTATCTGATAAACAATATATTAAACCGCATTATGCCCGTATCAAAAGGTAGATTTGATACAGACTTGGTTACCGTATTTTAGCTACTAATTCTTCGAAATCTTCGCGTGAAACACGTGCTTTGGTCTTCACTCTCGAGCGGTAATTATAAATCGTATTCACTGAGTAATGCAGAAGCTCCGCAATCTGTGAACTGTCTTTAATACCCAGACGTATCAGGGCAAAAATCCGCAGTTCCGTATTAAGTAATTCGTCCGGTTTCAAGACGATTTGTTCTTCGGGTAATAATAGTGCATTGAGGGACTCCACGAAGTTCGGGAAAAGATGCAGGAAGGCGGAATCGAAGTTCGCATATAATTCCTGCACTTCGACTGTTACAATATCGTTACTAAGATGAGTCATTTTCAACAGTTCGGCCACTTGTCCTCGTTGCAATTTCTTGTTTACCAGCTTTCTGTATGCCTGCAAACGGTCTACATAGACAGAGCAGAGCTTGAAGAAGCGGGCGATATAGGCTTCTTTAATAAGGTTGGATTCAGAAAGGTCTAAATTTGTAGAACGAAGATGCCGGTTCACCTCTTCCAGTTCTTCATTCAGTGAGAAGAGTCGTTCGTTCACTTCCTGCAATCCTTTCTTGGCAACGGAAAGAGCTTTCATCTGCCGATAGATGTAGATTAACGCTATCACCAGCAATAGCGCAAGCAGGGCTACACATACGATATAAATCAGCAGTTCCTTGTTTTGTTTCCTGATAATATCCTGATAATTCCCGTTTATCATGGAAAGCGGGGTAATATTCATCCAACTGCGCAACCGCGTTTTATAGAATTGTGATATTTCCCAAGAGAAGTTGATATATGCATACGCACGTTTCAAATCTCCTTTGCCATGCAGTTCCTGTGCCAGTACCATCAACGAGGATTGTTCTTTGATGGCGGAACGTACATCGGAAATAGCGGAAAGAACCAAATAATATAAATGCTCGTCTTTCTTCCCCATACTTTCAAAAAGACGGAAGCGCTGATAGGCCACCAATGCATATTGGGGAGTGCCGAATGGAGATTCCGAAAGCCGCCGGTCACTGAATTCAAGAGCTTCATTATACTTCCCTGCTTCTTTCAGTTGAGTTTCACGCAACCACAGGTAGGTATCCGAAGCGGGTTCCAGAACTACCAGCATGGAATCCCGATAAGCACGGCTCAACTTGAAATAATGCGATGAAAACATCCGGTATCGCGGCTGTGCCGCTCCTGCTTCGGCATATACGTGTTCATAGCATGTATAGTAATATCCCAGAAGAGATTGTGGAAGTGTCCGACGGTCTATGGAGTTAAGTATGTCCGCCGCTTCCATATACATTCCGATGGATGATAACAGATAGGACAGCTCCAACTGAATTTTAAGTTCACGTTCCCCGTCATTCAACTGCCGTGCCAGTAATCTGTTTTCATTCAGATAATGGAGTGCGGAATCGGAGCTATACGCCTTGTATTCAGAATAAATCCTATCATTCAGATTATATCGTTCGATGGAAACAGGTGGTGTCTTTCCGGCTTCTCTCTTTAGCTCACGAAGCCTGTTCTCCTTAATCTGCACATAAGTATCGGCTTCCTTAATGGTTTTATCAAGTACATTCAGCAGCGAGTCCAAACGCTCATCGGCAAGGACTGAAGAACAAGAAAATAGAAGTAAAAGGTATAACAGGCAGTTCTTTTTCATCGGGCGAACAGACTTTAGTATGTATAAGATTCAAGAGATTGATTAGACAAATGTAGAGAATTTCTTCGTAATCTTACTATAAATAACTCACAAATTACAAAGGTTAATGGTCTATCGCAAAGAAAAAACGGCATAAAATAAGAACTATGTTACAATTCTTTTAAGAAATGAGTTCAAATTATATCCAATCAGGTTTTCATTTTACAAAGAATAAAATGTAACTTTGTAGCCTTTAGATTCTTATCCATTTCTAATATTCAAAATTTGATTAACATGATGAAAAAAGGTCGATTATTAGCGCTAAGCGCTTTGCTGATATTTACATGTACAACTATGAATGCTCAAAAGGTCATAAAACTGTGGGAGACAACTCCACCGACAAGTAATGAAATAACAGAAGCCGAGAAATCTGAGAGAAACGGCAACTGGGTAACTAATGTATCTTCACCTGAATTGACTATTTATCAGGCCAACAAAACAAAAAGCACAGGAATGGCAGTTGTGATATGCCCGGGTGGCGGATATGCCGGACTGGCTATTCAGCACGAAGGCTCGCAGTTTGCAAAATGGCTGAACGGACAAGGGATAACAGCCTTCGTGCTTAAATACCGGATGCCGAACAAACATAAGGAAGTACCATTGGATGATGCACAGCAGGCAATACGTTATGTACGCGAGCATGCCAACGAGTTTGGTGTAGATACCAATAAAATAGGCATCGCCGGTTTCTCGGCAGGCGGACATTTGGCAGCTACCGCTTCTACCCACTATACTACAGAAGGAGTAAGCACAAGACCTGATTTCTCCATCCTTTTCTACCCTGTCATAACTATGGAAACAGCCACTCATGGCGGTTCCCGTTCTAACTTACTGGGTGACAAACCTCAGTCTGAAGACATTCAGTTCTTTTCTAACGAGAAGCATGTCAATACAAATACCCCGCCTGCTATCTTGTTATTGAGTGATGATGACAAATCCGTACCTACTACCAATAGCGTACTCTATTATGAATCATTGAAGAAAAACAATATCCCCGCAACCATGTATATATTTCCCAAAGGTGGTCATGGCTGGGGGATGAATATAGATTTTGAATATCATTCGCTGATGCTTGAGTTGCTTGGTATGTGGCTGAAGTCCACTCGTATAAAATAATACCCAAAGGGCTCCGAACTATTCACCGCAAAAATATCGCTCTCTCCCTTTCTATCCCAATAGCTCTGCATATCTGAACAACCCTCGGATTCATGTAGCGAAAATATTTCTCCAATACATTTTCGCTACATGAATCATAGTCCCATTCAACGATTTCACTCACAATCCAAGTTACAAAATACCTTTTACTCTCTTTCTATTCGTCCAAATATGATTCACACAGAAAATAAACCTCTCCCGACACAAGATATTTGATTTTATTTATATATTTTTGTAGCGTTCTCTCACGCCGATACTCCAGTCGTGGAGTAAGGGAGGGATGGGGGAATGTTTATTTATATTATAAAGAAAGACGTTTACTTGACGTTTTGTCTTTGGCTTATCGAAACTTCGCAACTTTTGAACACTGCCCAAAGCAAAGCAACAGTAGGTGTCTGCGGGATATGTTTATATCTTCTGCTTACCTTCTCATAAGAAAAGGTTTGTGGAATTACTATACATATCGGCGTGGGCTTCTGCGTTGCTCGTTCTGGCAGTGATGGGCAATGCGAAGGCCTCGATAAGCGGGATGAGTGACAGGTACAGATTCCCGCGCTTTTTCTTTATATATATTCATCAATTATTTTAATAAGAACCGTCCGGTTCGGGAATCTGCGGACATTTATAAAACAAAACAATTATGAAGAAGTTGTTTTTAGTATTAGTCACCCTATTCATGGTGGCAGGGTTGAATGTCGCTAACGCACAGACAAAAGATGAAATGAAAGCTTCCCAGGAGCGTATGGAAAAATTGGCAAAACTATGCCAGAAAGAGCCGAAGTCTACCGGAGTAGGTGACGTGGACACCTATGTCAAGAACGTCTATGATGCAGCTATCTTGTCAATGAGCACAACAGAACAATTACAGAATCTGTACTATCGCTCAATAGGTGAGACAAAAGACGGTGTGACAGATGTAAACATCAAAAAACCGACAGTAGAAGAACTGACCGCACTCAGTGTGACCATTGCTGCACAAGCTTTGACAATCAAGAATGCCGCCGGTGCCGCAGATAAAGCTTTATCTGCCTCCAAAGCACAGAAGAATCCGATGAAAGCAGCTAAAATTGCCACAGCTCTAGGGTTTACAAAGGATGCGTATCCTATCTTGGTAGAAGAATCCGCTGCTCAAACAAAGGCCATTGCTGCAATGATAGAAACCGCAAAAACAGCTAAGAACCTATAAACATGCGTTTGAGTTTATTATTCCTAATGTTTGTGTATAGCCTTTATGGCTATACACAAAATCAGGCGGACACACGTCCCGTAGTGGGAGTTGCCAAATTTACGTGCGAAACAGACAGCCGGTTTTCCGGACTAGTCACAGAAAAGGTAGTGGAGATGCTGACCAACACGAAACGTTTTCAGGTAGTAGATCGTACCAGTAACGATAAAGTAAAAGCGGAACTGGAACTACAAAAAAGTGAAGCTTTCATGGACAGCAAGAATCTGGTAGAACAAGATATCGCCATAGCAGCAGAGAAACTGATTACCGGTCATATCAATAAGATCCCTATTTATGCCATGAAGAATGCAGACGGTTCTGTCAAGGGGTATAAAGGAATCGTTTCTTTCCAAATGAAAGTAGTCGATGTGGCCACAGGATTGAGCACAGAGGCTGTAAGCTTCGACGGTAAAGCGAGTGATCTGATGCTTTCACCGGAAAGTGCCGTCACGCAAGCCATGCAATCATTGCAGGGACAACTGGAAGAATATTTTCGGAAGAATTTCCCTGTTTCCGGCAAGATACTCAAAATTCTGCAAGAAGATAAGACCGGTGCCAAAGTCGTTCTGCTAAATATCGGTAAGAAACAAGGCGTGAAAGAAAGGGATAAATTCATTGTATCTATTGTGGAAATGCTTGAAGGGCAACCTTATCCGAAAGAACTCGGAGAGATAGAAGTACAGAAACTTTCAGGAGAATCTTTCGCCGAATGTAAAGTCCCCAAGAAAATGGGTGGAGAAATAAAAGCCCGTTTCGCGGGTAATGAGAAAATTATTTGTAACCTAATTATTGAATAGAATATGTTACGACACTATTTATTAATTATATGCCTCCTGATTGCATATAATCTTTTCGGACAAAATAAAGTCAATTTTCTGTCTGACGGGCCAAACACATTATCACTCCGTGTAACTGCATACGGAAAAAAAGCAAAGGAAGCGATAGAGAACGCTGAACAGGCAGCAGTCAGAGCAATCCTGTTCAGAGGCATACCGGGCTCCAACCAGGTAGAGAATCCTTTAATTGGCGTAAATGAAGAAAAAATACAGAAAGAACACAAATCTTACTTCAAGGAACTTTTCGAAGAAAAGCGTTGCAGCAGTTTTATCTTATCTACTATACCCGTCTCCAAGTTCTCCAAAGACGCTACAAAAAAGAAATGTATTGTCACAGATATAAAAGTCAATCTTCAGGCTCTGCGCAGTGATTTGGAACAACATAAAGTGATTCGGAAATTCGGGTTTTAATTAAAAATACATGAATATGAGCAAATATATCCTGATGCTTTTACTGCTACTGCCTAACGTAGCAGGAGCTATCGCACAAAATGTAAATACTGTTCAGCCTAAAATTATGGTAATACCTTATACAAAGGAAGGTGAAGATTTACGTACCGTATTGGAGGATGACGTCAACAAAAGAATTACATTGGCAAAAATCAGAGAGGCATTTGATGACCGGGGGTTTACAACCATTGATTTTACCGCACGGTTAAAAGCAATCTCTCAAAATGAAGTCTTTACCGCCGACAATCAAACCGATCTGAAAAGCCAGTTGATAGAAATGTCCGGAGCAGATATTTACGTGGAAGCAGAAATGAATGTCCTTCTATCTTCATCAGGAAACTCTGTGAAGGTGATTGTTACGGCTTATGATGTATCAACGGGAGCATCTTTGGCGAACAAAGTAGGCGATAGCGGAAAATTCTATACGGACGATATTGGAAAACTGGCAAGCAAGTCTATAGGGTCATGTGCTGAGGAATTTCTGAATACTATTCAAACTAAATTCTCCGACATTGTAGAGAACGGACGTTCAGTAATCATTAATTTCGGATTCGACCAGAATTCCTCTTATTCCATGTCTTCAGAAATAGGCGGACAAGGTTTACAATTATCCGACGAGCTGGAAATGTGGATGGAAGAACATGCTTATAAGAATAATTATCACATACAGGGAACGACTGATAAACAAATGATATTCGATGACGTGCGTATTCCCTTGAAAGACCCTAAAAACGGCAATAACTACAACACCAATAAATTTGCTTTAGAAATCTTCAAATTCATGAGAAAACTAGGGCTACAGGTACAGCGTGATATAAAAGGAACAACAATCTATATAACAATTAAATAAGATGGAAAAACTTATCTTATCCTTTTTAATCGGCTTACTAGGCATTTCCTCCACTTATGCCCAGCACGATAATGACATCACAATCGGGATCGTCGTTCCTGAGCAACAAAAGGAAATGGACGCGAACGCTTTCCGTCTACTGGCTACCCGGCTAAATGCCGTAATGGGAGTGAACGGTGTATCGTCTGAGACAAACGGGACTTTCGTTATATATCCTGTAGTAAACATACTCGACCAGAAGTTGGTGGAAGGCGGACTACGTAATATAACAATGGTTGAAGTGGAACTTTCACTTTTTGTCAAACAAGTAGTTACTCATACACTTTTCGGTAGCTGTTCCAAAATTTTAAAAGGAAACGGTCGAAACTTATCAGATGCCATACGAAATGCTTTTTCCGGAATGAACACGAGAGATAATGTATATAGCCAGTTCCTGACACAAACGAAGGAAAAAATAGCTAACTATTATCTTGAGAATAAAGCTAATCTATTAAGCCAGGCACATCAATTGGCAGCAAACCAGCAATACGAGCAAGCATTGGCTTTACTGACGACCTTTCCTCAAAATCTGAAAGGAGCAAACGAGGTGCAGGCAGCAGCCATTGAGATTTATAAAAAATACCAGAATCAAGTCTGCGCCCAAATGATATTAAAGGCTGAAGCTGCTATATCTTTGCAGAATTACGAGGAAGCTGCTTTTATTTTAGCATCTATTGATACAGAATCGGTCTATCATTCTGATGCCGCGAAATTAATAAAGAAAGTGGAAGATACCATCAAAGCAGACCAAAAAGCCGAACAAGAACTAGAAGAAAAACTATTAAACAAGAAAATAAGTCTGGAGAAAAGACGTATTGATGCCATCAAGGAAATAGCAACTGCTTATTTGAGCAACCAGCCCCAAATCACTTATACACAGATTATCAAATAATTCAATAGCCTTGACTGAATTTTCAATGTTCAGCCAAGGCTATTAATTTCTCTTTATTCATGCAGTCCATGACTGCCCTATCTTTACTCTTCTTCTTTCTTCGACATAATGAAATGAGTCTGATTGCCCCACCCTTCTCTCTTGATGACTCCTTCGGATACAAAAGACTTGAGGTCGGCAAGTGCGGTATTCTTCAGCCGTCCCGTCAGTTGTGTATAAGTAGAACGTGTAATAAAGCCATGTTGCCTGATATATTGCAGGACAATCTTCTTCAAGGTTTCCTTATCCCATTCCCGTGAAGCTCTGAAATCAATGCATTTCTTACGCTCCAAATCCCCGCGAATACCTTCCCGGAAGCTCTTGGAAGCACGGAAGTTCACACCATTGAAAGCAACCGAGCTGGAACGAATATCATTCTTGTCTGCCACCAGACGGGAAGCTTTCACCTTGGCGGAAAAGAAGCCGAACTCACCCAGTTCGACACGGTACCCTTCGCCCAAGTACTGCAAGACGTCATCTTTCAATTCCGTGAGGATGCCGTCTATCACTCCTTCCTTAAATCCGGTTCTCTTGGCGACCATGTGAATCAATCGTTCTGCCGTAATCGTTCCATTATAAACAACGTCAGCATACATCGTTTCTGTTTCCCCTTCTTTTGTAGTCAAGGCAGGTTTCTTCTTTAAGTTGTAATAAGCCATAATCTTATAGTTCTATTTAAGAGTTTTCAGTGCAGCGAATAAGAATTTTGAGTGCAGTAAACTATAATAGTTTATGCATTCGGGTGGTTGTCCCGTTGCAAGGTGACAATAGTCACCCTATAAGCAGACAAATGTCACCTTACAGGATGACATTTGTCACTGCATAAGGTGACCACCTGTGTCTGAAGAGACAAAAACTTGTAAAGGTACAAAATTAATCAGCGAAAAGCAAGAGCAGGTATAATAAAGCTAGATATATAAATGTAATATCATTGTCAAACAACATTTCTTTATACCCCCCCCGAACGGTGGTTTCGCTTTATTTATCAGCATATACTTGGTGAAATAAAAATTAATTCAGTACATTTGTCTACGCCTACATCTATATAGGAAACATGGAAATAAACGAAATACAGTGCATAAAAGAACTACGCAACGGGTCTTACCAGGCTTTCACCCGAATTTATGAAGCCTATGCCGACCGACTTTACAGCTTCGTTCTAAAACAACTTAAAAATCGTTCCCTGGCACAAGATATTGTTCAGGACACTTTTCTACGCCTATGGGACAACCGCGAACAACTGAACTGTTTCGGCAATCTTCAAGCTTTCATCTTCACTATTGCCAAACACCAGGTTATTGACCATTTCCGCCGGCAAGTCAACGAGCTGCAATTTGAGGACTTCATGGATTATTGTGAAAATCAAGCTACCGACGTATCACCGGAAGACATCCTATTATACGACGAATTCCTGCAACAACTGAAGAATTCAAAGAGAGCCCTTTCGCAACGGGAATGTGACATCTATGAATTGAGCAGAGAAAAGCACATGCCTATCAAGCAAATTGCCGAACAACTGGAGCTTTCCGAGCAAACAGTGAAAAACTACCTGACTTCCGCCTTAAAAGTACTTCGCAGCGAAATGCTGAAATACAATATTATCTTCCTGTTCTTTTTATAATATCACTGCCCACAACGCATCATAAGGATGACAAAGCAACATCCTGTCCCACAAAATAATCCGCCCTACTTGATTTTTATGTTATAAAACACAAAGAAATCATAGTACCCTCTTATTTCATTTACGTATAACCAATAGAAATACCCGATAATATGACTGTACGTTTTAAAAATTTATACCGCGAATATATGGGGAAGGGAGTCCCTTCTTCTGATTTTGGAGAGTTCAAGAAAGAACTCGGCAATATGCCTGACGAAGAACTATGGAATACCATGATGGATATGGAAAAAGAATCCGTAACGGAAATCGGGATGCCGCCCATGATGAAAAAGCAGATACGGAAAGAGCTGCATCAGATTATATGGAGACGCCGTTGGATACAGTTTGCCAAGTATGCTGCTGTCATCGCTTTGCTTGTCACTTCTTCTTTCGGCATCTATTCCTTATTCGAGACTCCCGACACGCAGCAGATGATTACCGCCAATGTGAAGCCGGGCAGTAAATCGGAAATCACATTGCCGGACGGGACAAAAGTGCAGTTGAACGGCGCCACTACAATCACATATGATGTGAATAACTCCAGGCAACGACTGGTACATCTTTCGGGGGAAGCCTTTTTCGACGTAGCAAAGAATCCCGACTGTCCTTTCAGAGTGATAGCCAACGGCCTGCAAATAGAAGTACTGGGGACTTCTTTCAATGTAAACACCTATAAGAAGGATATCATCGAAACATCCCTGCTCACCGGACGGATTAAAATATCCGGCGGCTCGCTACCGCAGGAGTATATCCTCACTCCCGGCGAAAAGGCGACCTATTCAGGCACGGACAAGGCACTTAGAATAACGAAAGCCGATGTCCATGTAGAAACCGGATGGTGTGACGATTATCTGATATTCGATTCCGAACCTCTGATTGATGTTATCGAAGAGATAGAGAGATGGTACGGAGTGGAGATAGAGCTAAGATACCCGCAAATCGGACAGGATTTACTGTCCGGCTCTTTCCGCCATGAAAGCATACAGAATGTAATCCGGTCACTGAGCCTGCAATACAAGTTCAGATATGAGATACACAAAGATAAAATCACTATTTATTAACCCATTGAAAGAAAGGAGCCTATGGAGAACAGCCGGTAATTATATAAAAAAACAACCAAAGAATCGCCCAATCCTTTGGTTGTATGTAAGTCGATAAAATTAATCCATTAAACATGAAAAATAGTATCAACTATGAATTACACAAAGTTAATTTATTCCTTTAGAAAGAGGAGACAGAATCTCCTTATTTTTAGAAACTTTACCATTTTATTTCTTGCGCTGGTTTTATTGCCCGCAGGGGTATTGGCACAAAAAGGAAATGTGTCGGTGAATATCAACAATGGCACGGTGAAAACGTTTATAAAGGAACTTGAGAAGCAAACCCGGTATACGTTTGTCTACCGCAACAATGTGCTCAACGACCAGGCGAAAGTAACTGTCAATTGTCAGAATAAGCCTATCGACCAGATATTGTCACAGGTATTCACGCCGATGAATATATCCTGGTCGCTCAATAACAATACCATCGTACTGGTAAAGAAAGAAGCGCCACAAAAGAAAAGTGAGAAGAAGACCCTCAAAGGTACGGTGACCGACAGCAGAGGTGAGCCAATCATCGGCGCCAACGTGATACAGGAAGGTGGCGTCGGAACCATTACGGATGTGGACGGAAACTTCACTGTTACCGCAGACCCGGCAAAGCCGTTGAATATATCCTATATCGGGTATAAGAAAAAGGCAATCCGCATCGGGGCTTCCCCGACCATCCACATTGCACTGGAAGAAGACGCGCACGTGATGGATGAAGTAATTGTCATCGGATATGGCTCGAAAACCAAACGGGATGTCACTTCTTCCATCGGTACGTACAAACCGGGAGAAATCAATGTACGCCAGGCATTGGGAGTGGACGAGCTGTTGCAGGGACGTGTCTCCGGTGTCAACATCACCTCGGCATCCGGTGTGCCGGGAAGCAAGAACCGGGTAAGCATCCGGGGAATCGGGTCTATCACCGCAGGCAATGAGCCTTTGTATGTGATTGACGGAGTGCCTATCAACAATACTTCGGGAGATACCGGAGCATGGGGAGCGCAGTCAATGAACGGTCTTAATGATTTCAACCCTGCCGACGTGGAGTCCATACAGATTCTGAAAGACGCCGCTTCCGCCGCTATCTACGGTTCACGTGCTACGAACGGTGTAATTCTGATTACGACCAAGAAAGGAAGCAAAGGTCAGGCAAAGGTGAGCATCGACACGAATGTCAGCTTCTCCAACCTGACAAGAACCGACAAACTCGACATGGCGGATACCGACCTTTTCCTGGAAGTATTGAATGAAGCCATTGACAATTATAATCTCCAGACGAACAGTACGCAAAGCCGCATCGACAATCCGGCTCCGGGAAAGGCACAGACCAATTGGCTTGATTTGGTACTTCGTACAGCAGTCACTTACACTACTACGGCTTCCGTATCCGGCGGGACGGATAAAACCAACTATTACCTGTCAGCCAATTACAAGCATAATGAGGGGGTGATTATCAATAATCAGCTCAAACGGTATAACTTGAAAGTCAACTTGGACACGGAAATCAAGAAATGGTTGAAAGTGGGTACTTCGCTGAACTTGAGCTATTCACGCAATAACCGTGTGCCTACCGGTTATAATATCGGTACGAGCGTAATAACCCGCGCCATCGAACAGCGTCCCTGGGATTCTCCTTACCGTCCCGACGGAGAGTATGCCGTAGGCGGAACGGAACTTGCCAATCACAACCCGATACAAGCGCTCAACGAAGAAGATGTATATATCGACAACTACCGCGCCCTTGGTTCGCTCTATATGCTGTTCAACATCACGAAAGACTTGAACTTCAAGACAACTCTCGGAGAGGACTTCAACTACAAAGAGGAGCATATTTACTATACAGACAAGCATCCGTATGGCAACAAGGTAGGCAAGCTGATTGACGGACGAAACTCCTACGCAAGTACTTTGTGGGAAAACGTGCTGACTTACAAGCATTCATTCGAGGAAGATTTCTCACTGGATGTCATGCTGGGACATTCCATACAGAAAGACGTATCGTCCTCGTCCGCACAGACGGGCATCGGATTTCCTTCTCCCTCTTTCGATGTGAATTCCGTTGCCGCCGAATTCGCAGATGTAAGCACAGGACTTTCATCGTTCCTGCTTCAGTCATTCTTCGGCCGTGTGAGCTTGAACTATAAAAACCGCTATCTGCTGACCGGAACGATGCGTGCGGACGGTTCTTCCAAATTTATATCCAACAACCGTTACGGATATTTCCCATCGGTCAGCGCCGGATGGAACTTGGGAGAAGAATCCTGGTGGAAATTTCCGCAGACAGATGTCAAGTTACGTGCCAGTTGGGGTTGCACGGGTAATCAAGGCGGTATCGGTTCTTATGCCTATCAGGCACTGGCCGGCGGCGGTTACAACTACAACGGAGAGAATGGTCTGGGACTGACTACCGCAGGCAATCGCGACCTTAAATGGGAGAAAGCACAGCAAGGGGATATCGGTGTAGACCTTTCATTCTTCAAAGGAGCTGTCACGTTCACAGCGGACGCATTTATAAAGGATACGAAGGATTTGCTTTATCAGAAGCCCACTCCTGCCACATCGGGTTATACGAGCCAGGTATGCAATATCGGTTCCATGCGTAACAAAGGACTTGAATTTACCTTGGGAGCCAATTTAGGCAAAGGGGCTTTCTCGTGGCATTCAGACTTTAATATCTCTTTCATCAGGAACAAGCTGACCGCCCTTCTCGACAACAACGAGATATTGACGACTAGTTCCATGCACGCCCTGAAAGTAGGCGAACCGATAGGTTCTTTCTATATGATTAAATGGAAAGGAATTTACCAGTCGGACGACGAAATCCCTGCCAAGATTTACGAACAGGGCGTAAGAGCCGGAGACTGTATCTACGAAGATGTGGACGGCAATGACGTCATCGACGAGAAGGACAAGCAGTTTGTAGGTTCTGCCAATCCCAAATTCACCGGTGGCTTCAACAATACATTCAAATATAAAGGGCTTGACCTGAGCGTATTCTTTACCTTCTCATCAGGGAATAAGCTGTATGAGCTTTGGACGGGTGGTCTGCGAATGGGCAACGGCACATGGCCGATACTGAAATCTTCCGCAGAATCCCGCTGGACAGAGCCGGGAAGTACGAACAAGAATCCGCGTGCCATCTACGGCTATACATGGAACTCGACAAAATTTGTCAATACCCGGATGCTGCACGACGCGTCCTATATCCGATGCCGCACCGCTTCTATCGGTTATAGCCTGCCAAAAAGCTGGATTAACCGGATACATATTGATAATCTCCGTGTCTATTTCCAGGCCGACAACCTTTTCGTAATCACAAAATGGCCGTACCTGGACCCGGAAGTTAATGTAAGCCTTAGCGCCACCAATATGGGATACGATTATCTCTATCCCTCACAGCCGCGTACGTTTACAATAGGTGTAAATCTTAAATTCTAACAGCTATGAAGAATTTTATCATATCGCTAACAGCACTACTATTAGTATTTGCCACAAGTTGCAACGAAATGGATCAATATCCCCACAACGCAGTATCCAGTGACAACCTGACTGAAGAGGATGCACGGTTACTGCTTACAGGGCTCTACTTTTATATGCAGAACAAGCCGACAGCAAACGGTTATCTCACGCAGGATGTCGTGGGTGGTGAACTGGTGCGCGGCGGAGCTACCGGACTGAAAGACCCGATATTACTGGTCAAAGACCTTGTCACTCCCGAAAGCGGCTTTGTCAGCGGGCCATGGGACGGTTTTTACACGGCTCTCTATCAAGTCAATTCACTGATTGTCTCCCTGAATAAGTTACCTGACACATCTTCCAGGAATGAGATACTGGGAGTAGCCAGTTTCTTCCGGGGATTGCTTTATTACAATTTGGTCAGCCGCTATGGTGAAGTTCCTATCCTCGAAGCTCCCGTTTCAGGGGATATTGCCGCATCGTCAGAAGCGGAAGGATGGAGTTTTGTGGAAAAGAATTTCCAGACGGCCATCGACTACGCGCCTGTGTTTACAGATAAGAATTATGTCTCCAAGCAGGCGGCAAAGGCTTTGATGGCACGCACCAAGCTCGCCCAGGGGAAAATGACAGAAGCTGCGAAATTAGCAGAAGAAGTCATTGGGGACGCCAACTTCTCACTGGCGGATTTCGACCAGATTTTCCGGGGAAAAGCAAATAGGGAAGAAATCTTCACGTTTGCCAACCTGCTCAATGAATCCAGTGTCAATCTAAGCGCGTCTCTTTATTCGCGTTCGTCGGCAAATGGCGGCAGTTATACGTATGCACCGACTACCAAAGTGATGAATATGTTCGAGCCGGATGACAAACGTACCGCCATATCTGTCGACATGCAGGAAACGAACGAGGTCATTAACAAATATCCCGGTGGAGAAGTCACTACCGACCCGATTATCATCACCCGGTTGGGAGAAATGTACCTGATTAGCGCCGAAGCACAAGGACTTACCAAAGGGCTCAGCCGGCTGAATGAACTACGCAAATTCCGCGGACTTACTGCCGTGCATCCCGTAACTGAGGGTGAATTTATTGATGCGATTCTTCAGGAACGTCGGGTAGAATTACTGGCCGAAGGATTCCGCTGGTTCGACCTGGTGCGCCTCAACCGACTGGAAAGTGACCTTGGATTCGAACGCAAATACAACCGTTTGCCTATTCCGGCAAAAGAGAGGTCTCTCAACAAACTTCTAAATCAAAATTCATATTGGGCTAACTAAAAAAATAACAAAGATGATGAACTTATTAAACTACATACAGATTCTGTCTTTCCTGTTACCGTTTGCATTTTTAAGCTGTTCAAACGATACAATCAAGGACATTCCCTACACTCCGCAGACCGAGATAGGCAAGAAATTATTGGCTAACAGCGAGACAGTCGCACGTGTATATACTGATACGAGCTTTGTCATAGCATTGGGAGTAACGGAGACGGATATTCACTTTCAGAAAGCGGACAGCCGCTCCACCCATCTATTTATAATCGACATTGACTTGAATGTGCCGGGAGTATCGCTCGAAGTCGGTATGCCATATGATGCCGATGTACGCAATAATTTCCAGCGTCAGACGCTTACGGAAATGGCTGATTACGCCGACCGTCCGTGGCATCGGGTGGCTGCGATGGTTAATGCCGACTTCTGGGATGTCAGTACAATGGACATCAGAGGGCCGATTCACCGCAACGGCGTAATTCTGAAAAACTCGTTTATCTATAAAGAGTCACTTCCCCAACAGGCTTTGAGCTTCATTGCATTGACGAAAGACAATAAGATGGTGATTGCGGACTCGGTGGAATATCGGGGTATGCAGTACAATCTCAAAGAAGTAACGGGAAGCGGAGTCATCGTATTGCGCGACGGGGAAATATCCGGTGGAACTTACAAAGGTATCGACCCACGTACGTGTGTCGGATATTCAAATGATGGTCATGTCTACTTTATGGTGGTAGACGGACGTGTGGAGTTCTACTCATACGGATTTACTTATCCCGAAATGGGTTCGATCATGAAAGCGTTGGGCTGTTCCTGGGCTGCAAACCTGGACGGCGGCGGATCTACCCAAATGCTTATCCGTCACCCGATAGCGGATACATTCCAGATACGGAACCGTCCTTCCGACGGCCAAGAACGTCCTGTCGTAAATGCCTGGATGGTAACAGTCAATGAACCTTAAAAAACAAAAGAGTATGAAGAATTCAATATTGATTTTATCCATTTTATTCTGTTGCAACCTGTTATGCGGGTGTTCAGATTCTGACGAGACAGATTCCCGGCAATTTCCCCCGAAACTCATATCCATCATTCCGAAAGCCGGTTCGACAGGGGGTACTGCCATCATTTCAGGAGTTTATTTCTCTGAGACAGTTACAGATAATAAAGTCTTTATCAATGGTGTTCAAGCGGAAATATCCGATGCGACTATCAATCGCTTAGTCATCACTCTTCCCGATAATCCCAACGGAGAATACACGGTCAAAGTGAGTGTCAAAGAACAAACCGTGGAAGGACTAAAAATCACCTATGCCACGGCACCCGCTCCGCCTGAGTTGGCAGTACTGCAAGTAATGCCGTCATCAGCTTATGCAGGTGACGAAGTACTCCTTATCGGACAATGTTTCAGCAGTTCTGTTGATGAAAACGAAGTTACCATCAACGGAATGAAAGCAGAAGTAAAAGAGGTTATTTCTTCCAGTCAACTCCGTATCATCATTCCGGACACCCAGGAAGGGACCTACCCTATCCGGGTAAAAGTCGGGAATAAAGAGGCAAACAGCCCGTTGTTTACCTACCTGCACATCATTACACTGACAACGAATTCCCTGACACCTATCACCGGAAATCCCGGAGACGAAGTAGTGCTGACAGGTGAAGGATTCGGCAGTAAGCCAAGTGACGTGAAAGTTACAGTGAATGGAAAAGAGGCAGAGGTAAAAGAAGTAACTCCAGGCACACTAACTATTGTGATGCCGGAAAACAAACCAGGAAGATATCCAGTCGTGGTGACCACAGAAGAAAAAACAGTAGACAATCTGAGTTTCACCTACTTAGACAAGACTACGTATACGGTAGCTACCGTAGCAGGAAGTGGAACTGCCGGTAGTGCCAACGGGACAGGAGCCGCCGCTTCTTTCAAATTCCCGGAAACTCTTTCTCTCGCTCCGGATGGCAGTATCTGGATTGTAGAGCGCAACAATGCTGTTCGCCGTATGGACAAAGACTTTAATGTAACCACCGTAGCTTCGGGCGCATCATTCAAATCGTCCTATTCCGGTGCCTTCGACAAAAATGGAAATCTCTACGTAGCCAATAAGGACTTAAAGAATATTGTCAAGGTTACGGCGAATGGTACCACCACTGTCTTCACATGTCAAACGACATTCTCAGCTCCCATGGGTATTGCTTTTGATAATGACAACTGTCTTTATGTAGCCGACCGAGACGCGAAAAAGATATTCAAACTGACTATCGACGGAGAACTTCGTATGACTTATGACATGTCAGACGAGAAGCAGGGGCCGTGCGCCATTGCCGTAGACAAGAAAGGACGCGTACTTGCAGCCAACGGTGCCTCTTTCAAGTTGTTTATGTTTGAAACAGACGGAACGAAACGAACCATCTTTGGAAACGGAATAAAGCCTGTAGCTGAGACTTACTCAGATGGAGAGCCGGGTGATTTATCCAAAGCCACCATGGGAATTGTATTCGGCAGTCTGTCATTCGATGATTCGGGAACACTCTATTTCGGTGACTGGAATTGCCACACCATCCGCTCTCTGACACCTGACGCTAACGGCGACTATTCGAAAGGAACATTAAAAACAATTGCAGGCCTACCACTCAAGCCAGGCAAAACGGACGGGGCAGGTCAGAATGCCACCTTTAAAAATCCGGCCGGTTTATTGGTCAACGGCAATATTATTTATGTTGCGGATGAACAAAACAATTTGATTCGTTCCATAACTATTAATAAATAGAAGATTATGAGAAAGATATACATACTACTGCTTTCCTGCCTGCTTTTATCCACCTTTGCAGCATGCAGTGACAACGACTACAAAGCATCGGTAACAGAGCTCAGATTAGTTCTCGTAAAGCCGACCAATGTCTACTCCGGCGAAATAGCTACGATATTAGGACGTAACTTCAGCCCTATGCCGGAAGAGAACGCTGTCTTCATCAATGACAGGCAAGCGACGGTAATAGAAGCCGCCAAAGACGAACTGAAAATCATATTGCCCGAAATGGCTCCGGGAAAGTATTCTATCCGCGTCAAATCCCCTTCAGGCGAACTGACAGGACTTGAACTTAATTATCTCAAGACTCCCGACCAAGAATATATCGTCCAGACCATCGTAGGCCAAAAAGGCATCTTCGAGATGAAGGATGGCGTAGGAACCGAAGCAACGACCAAACTACCCACCGGAATCGCCTTTGCTCCCGACGGCAGCCTTTGGTTTACAGAACGCGGGTATAACTGGATACGCCGGATTTCACCAGATTTCCTGGTCACTTCGCTTCTTGATGTGGCTGTAGACAGTAAAAGTGCCATCTGGCAAGGCGGATTTGACTCGAAAGGGGATTATTATTTTATTGATAAAGGAAAAGGAATGTTGCGGAAAGTTGAAGCCGGCAGCATGACCGTTTCAACTGTTGCAACCGATATGAAGAGTCCGATGAACGTAGCATTTGATGATGAAGACAACATATATGTATCGGCGCGTGACAACAAAGCGATTTATAAATTTACCCCTTCGGGTACGAAAACGACTTTCGCAACTCTCAATGCTTCTCCCAACTACATTGTATTCGACAAAAACAAGAATATGATTGTCGGCACTTCCAGTAGCTATGTCCTGATTCAGATTAGTCCGGATGGCACACAGAAAACAATTGCGGGAGACGGTGTGAAAGGTCAGGAGTATTATGACGGGGAACCCGGGAATCCGCTTAGTGCCAAAGTAGGTGCGACATTCGGTATCGCTGCCGGCTCGGACGGATGCTTGTATATCTCTGATAACACGTATCATTGTATACGCAAGTTAACTCCCGACGCAAACGGTGACTACTCGAAAGGAACATTAGAAACAATCGCAGGCTCCGGGAAAGCCGGTTTCGCTGATGGAAAAGGATTAAAAGCCACTTTCAACCAACCGTATGAAATCATCATTACGGAAGACTGCAAGACAATGTATGTGGCAGGTGCCGTTAACTATCTGATTCGACGCATTACTGTCAAATAATCAAATGTTCCTTGATAGGACAAAAGGTCAACTCGCCCTCATGAGTTGACCTTTCTTTTATTCTCTATCCTTTTTATTCACTCCTGCTATTCATCCTTGAACTTAATCTTCAGAATCTTGCCAATAGCCGGTTTATACTTCTTCAGCATCCGGTCGAACCCCAAATCATTGGGATGAGTTCCGTCGATGGTTCCCTCGTGATCTGTTCCCAAGAAACGGTCTTCTTTAATGAAATACAGGTTCTTTACACCTTTTTTACACAGTACTTCTACTTGCTCGGCAATAGCCTCATTCTGTTGCTTCACGTTCTCACGAGCTTTCTGATTAAAGTTTCCCGTTTCGCGTATCAATGTCTGTATGATAATAATAGGTGTATCCGGATGTTTTTCCCGCAAGGTCATTACAAAGTCTACAGCCCGTTCGGTAATCTCTTTCGGTGAAGGATTGGGAATACAATCCAAAATAAAAGCATCTGCGTCAATATTCGCCAACATTTCAGCAACTTCTTTCTCCATCTTTCCGTTACCGCTCAATCCTAAATTGATGAAATTATACCCGCTACTACGGGACAATCGTGCCGGATAAGCCATACCGGGACGACTGGCAGACGCTCCCTGCAAAATGCTCGACCCGTACACTACAATTTTTTCTTTGAAAGGGTTCTGCCCTTTACGTATATACGAATCAGCGGGCACTCCTATTTCAAGACTCTTCAGTTCATCGTACAAAGGCAGGTACAACAAGCATTCTTTCTCCCCAGTACCCATATTATCGACAAGCACTCTTTCTGTAGTCACGCCACCCGGCATTCCTACTCCGGCAAACTGCCATTTTCCGTCCCGCTTGATGTACAAGTCCAGGCCTTTCTGAGCAATACGTGTCAGATTGGGTAACTGTGGGTTATCCGGAACTGTCCATTTGGCTTTTATCACCGGGCTGTTCGTAGTAAAAGAGATTGCCAGTCCGGCGGAATTTGTGAAAAGCTTCTTCACTTTGGGCGGCATTGAGTGATACTTCGCGGTGTCTACCCGATGGAAATATTCACCTTCTGACGTTGCCTTACCTACCAGCAGAAGTTCTTGAGCCGACGTATAGGTAAAATTGTTTTTCTGTTGTCCGGTCATGGCAAGGGGAAGCATCAACAAACCCAAGCAAATCCGGACTTTTCGTGTTAAGTTTTTCATAGCTAACAATAATTATCTGTTTTCTTTCGTCACCAACCAACGTTCTACATTTCTTTTCTCCGCACTAAACTCTACACCTATCTTTATCACCTTTCTTCCTTCTACTGCATAAGGAAGAGCATACCCTTTTTCTTCCATCTGCCGCATAGCCTGTTCAACGGTTCCATTGAGTTTGAATTCAAAAATATAGATAAACTTAGGAGTCCGAACCACAGCATCCGCCCGTCCTCGAGAGCTGTGCACTTCCGCTTGCGTGAATTGTCCCATCAGTTTGAATATCAAATAAATGACTACTTGATAATGACGTTCGGTCCGGTCATTCAATTCATAAGGGAAATCAGCAAAAAAAGCCTCAAAACGACGCATGAAAGCATCGGCATCACCCTCTTCGAGTTCACTGATGAAGTTGCCGATATAAAAGTTTCGTTCATCATCAGTCACGGATGTATAAAATGGGACTAAGAAATTGAGAAATCCATAACGTACTTCATCGTTAGGAAAACCAAGACAATACATTTTAAATCTTTTGTCATAATCCTTAATTGTCAAATAACCGCTCTGATATATCAAAGGAATCGGGTTTTTCTTATCTGCGCGATATTCGGTGAAAGCAGAAGCAGCAGCCTCTACCCCGTCCATTAATAAACGCAGGTCATAATCGCTCTCCTTCAGCAACTCGACAAGGAAAGTGGGAGTACCGGTTTGGAACCAATAGTTGCCAAACTCTTTATTGAAAAATGCGTTGAGAACGCTAAAGGGATTGAATACTCCTTCACCATTGTGGTGAAAATGATAACCGTCATATTGCTGAGCCATCATATCCACGATTTCTTCCGTCCCCATACCATTCGCCCGTGCTAATGCTGCAATTTCCGGTTCGAAGTTAGCGAGAAGTTCCTCACGGGTAATGCCGCAAAGAGTAGAAAAATCATAATTCATACTTATATCATTCAGCTGGTTCAAGTCGCTGAACACGCTGACCTGAGAAAACTTGGTGACGCCCGTCAGAAATACAAAGCGAAGATAGCGGTCTGCACTTTTCAACACGCCATAGAATGCTTTCAAGGTGGCACGATAAGAGTCGAGAAGCGGCTCATTCTGAATAGCCTGCAACAAGGGTTTATCATATTCGTCCACCAGCACTACCGCCCCTTTCCCGGCTTGCTCAGAAGCACGACGAATAACACCCATAAAACGGGAAGACAAAGTTGTTTCATCATCTCCCACCCCATAGACAGCCTCCCATTGCGTCAGTTGGTTGCTCAAAACTGCATCCAGCCTTTCCGGCGAATCATATTTCTCCGCATTCAAATCGAGATGTAACACTGGATATTCTTCCCATTTCTGCTCTAATTGTTCCACGGCAAGACCCGTAAAGAGTTCACGCTGTCCTTTAAAGTATGCCTCAAACGTGGAGATTAACAAACTCTTGCCAAATCGGCGGGGCCGGCTTAAAAAGAATGGTTTGCCGATATTCGCTATCGTCCACATCAATGCCGTTTTATCCACATATAAGTATCCGTCAGTACGAATATCTTCAAAAGTCTGAATCCCGATAGGGAGTTTTCTGCCCATCATCCACATATTATTTCTGCTATTAGATTGTTATCAAATACATATATGATACAAAAATACGAATTCCGGCAATGATAGCAAATCGGACGGTCAATTATTTGTATATCAGTGTAGACAAATACTCTTCTGCAAACATTTCATTGGCAACTTCCAGCAATTGTTCTGCTGTCAGTGCCTCTATGCGCTTGAAAACAAGTTCGGATGATTCGTACTTGTGATAGTGCAGATAGGATTTTGCCATTCCCAATGCATTATTTTCAAAATTATCGGATGCCACCCCTATTTGTCCGATAAGCTGCTTCTTGGCTGCCGCCAATTGTGAAGAGGTCATCTTTGTGTCACGCATTCGCTTCAACTCTTTATAGGTCAGCCTCAGGCAAGTGTCCATATCTTCAACATCGGTTCCGAAGTAAATGCAAAAAGCTCCTGTATCGGTATAAGAAGTCAGGTTGGATTCAACATTATAAACCAGTCCTCTACGCTCACGGAGAGACACATTCAGTTTGCTGTTCATACCGGGGCCGCCAAGAACGTTATTCAACAGATAGAGGGCCGTACGCTTATCATCATAGGCGTTATAGCCACGGCTACCAATCATCACGTGTGCCTGATGCGTATCTTTGCCAATCGTTAAATGTTCGGGAACATAAAGTGGAGGGGGTACACGGTGATTATTCACTTCCACGGCGGGAATATCCGACAGGTATTTCTCCGCCAGACGGATTATTTTCTTGAAGTCGTATTGTCCCTGAACGAAGAAGACCATATTCCCCGGTTGATAGTACCGGCGGGTAAATGAAAGAACATCTTCGGTGCGGAAACTCCGTAACAGTTCCGGTTTGCCCAGGATATTTCTTCCCAATGGATGATTGCGGAAAATCATGTCTTCAAAATCATCAAATATCAGTTCCGAAGGAGTATCTTCATACGACTGGATTTCGTCAATAATGACTTCCGTTTCTTTTTCTATCTCGTGTTGAGGAAAGGTAGAATGGAATACAATATCCCCCAGCAGTTCGAGTGCACGCTCCAAATGTTCAGTCAGGAAAGCGGAATAGACTACTGTTTCTTCTTTATTGGTGTAGGCATTCAGGTCACCGCCCACATTTTCCATCCGGTTGAGGATATGCCAGGCTTTTCGCTTCTCTGTTCCTTTAAAAATGAGATGTTCCACAGAATGAGCCATCCCCTGTTCGTTCTCAGCCTCATCGCGCGTTCCGGCATCAATGGCGAAACCACAATAAGCTACTTTTGAGAGAGTCGGTTCATGGATAATACGCAAGCCGTTGGGGAGTGTATATACGTTAGATTGCATTGTTTTCTAGTTCCTTATTGAATTATGGTACAAAAATACAATAAAACTTATTGCGGTTTATAGAAAATTGCAGATATTTGTGGACTATAACAGTTACAACGTATATGGAAAAGATAGGAATATTCTGTTCTGCCTCTGAAAACATTGACAAAATGTACTTCGAAAGCGCCCGCCGAATCGGCGAATGGATGGGGAAAACAGGTAAAACGTTGATTTACGGAGGAGCCAACCTCGGACTTATGGAATGCGTAGCCCGTGCCGTGAAAGAGAACGGCGGGAAAGTCATCGGGGTAGTCCCTTCCAAACTGGAAGAGAAAGGCAGTGTAAGCAACTGCCTGGACGAAGTGATTCGCACCCATAATCTAAGTGACCGGAAAGATGTGATAACCGAGAAATCGGATATACTGGTGGCATTGCCGGGTGGCGTGGGCACATTGGATGAAATATTTCATGTGATAGCCGCCGCTTCCATCGGATACCATCATAAAAAGGTGGTCTTTTACAATGAATACGGTTTCTACGATGAACTGTTGAAAGCATTCAAAACATTAGAAGACAAAGGGTTTGCCCGGCAGCCTTTCTCCACCTATTACGAAGTAACAAACACTCTGGAAGAATTGAAAGAAAAAATAAACTGATTATATGATAGACTCCATCAAACAACTTTTGCAACAGGAAGCACAAGCCGTGCTCAACATCCCTGTAACAGACGCTTATGAGAAAGCCGTACAACTGATTGTAGAACAAGTACATCTGAAAAAGGGGAAATTAGTAACTTCCGGCATGGGAAAAGCCGGACAAATTGCAATGAACATTGCTACTACTTTCTGTTCTACCGGTATCCCATCCGTTTTTCTGCATCCCAGTGAGGCACAACACGGTGACTTGGGTATCTTACAGAAGAACGATTTACTGCTGCTTATCTCTAATTCAGGCAAGACACGCGAAATCGTAGAATTAACACGCCTTGCCCATAATCTGGACCCGGACTTGAAGTTTATCGTTATTACCGGAAACCCCGACAGCCCGCTGGCACACGAATCGGATGTCTGCCTGAGTACCGGCAAGCCGGCTGAGGTCTGCGTTTTAGGAATGACGCCTACTACCTCAACCACCGCCATGACCGTTATCGGTGATATATTAGTAGTGCAGACAATGAAGGAAACCCAATTCACCATAGAGGAATATTCAAAACGTCATCACGGCGGTTATCTGGGCGAAAAATCAAGGTCACTATGCGAAAAGTAATCGGTATCGGAGAAACTATCCTCGACATCATCTTTCGAGGTGACCAGCCTTCCGCAGCCGTACCGGGAGGCTCTGTGTTCAACGGCATCGTATCCTTAGGACGGATGGGAGTAAACGTCGGTTTCATCAGCGAAACCGGCAATGACCGTGTAGGGAACATTATCCTGCAATTCATGCGTGAGAATAATATCCCGACGGATCATGTGAATGTATTCCCCGACGGTAAATCACCGGTATCTCTTGCTTTTCTCAACGAACAAAGTGATGCCGAATATATTTTCTACAAAGATTACCCCAAGCAACGCCTGAATGTCCTGTTTCCAAAATTGGAAGAGGATGATATTGTCATGGTAGGTTCATACTATGCCCTGAATCCGGTATTACGGGAAAAGATTCTCGAATTACTCGACCAGGCAAGGGAGAAAAAGGCCATTATCTATTATGATCCGAACTTCCGTTCTTCGCACAAGAATGAAGCAATGAAACTGGCACCGACTATCATCGAAAACCTGGAGTATGCGGACATTGTACGCGGTTCTTTAGAAGATTTCCTTTATATGTATGGTATGCAGGATGCCGACAAGATATACAAGGATAAAATCAAATTTTACTGTCCACGGTTTATCTGTACCGCAGGCGGAGAGAAAGTGTCGCTGCGCACCAACCTGGTCAACAAAGATTATCCGATAGAGCCGCTGGAAGCTGTCAGCACCATCGGAGCAGGTGACAATTTTAACGCAGGACTGATTTACGGACTATTAAAATATGATGTCCGCTACCGCGACCTGGATAATCTGAGCGAAGAAATATGGGATAAAATTATCCGGTGCGGAAAAGACTTCGCAGCCGAGGTTTGCCGTAGTTTCAGCAATTCAGTTTCGGTGGAGTTTGCAGAAAGGTACATGCCGATATAACAACTATCAGCACTGTGGAGAAATCGAAGCAATTGCAATAAAGTGATAACTTAGTTACCTTCGATTTTTCCATTGACATATACCGCACTTTTCATCAACTGACCGTCAGGATTATACATCTTGAGTTGACCATTAAGTTCTCCATCGACATAGGTTGCCGTTGCAGCGACGGTCAATTCATCCCCTGTGGTGTAATAAGAGCAGAAATCCCCATCAAACCGGCCATTGTTTACGAATACGGTATACAGATTGGGGAAAAGATATTTATAAACAATTCCGGTCTTATCGAGTTGCCCCGTAAACGGTTTGCCTGTGGCAATCACACAAACCACCCCTGTCGAATCAAAGCAAAGAGTATAGTTTTTAGAACTAACCAGTTTACCTTCGGCGTAGGTACGTTCATCGTCCACACTGCCGTCTCTACGATAGTATATCCAGTCTCCGTCCTGGATTCCGATTAGTTCTCCATTATCCCACTCACCACCTTTATATCCACCTTTTACCATCAGTTTGCCGTCAAGGTAGTATGATTCGCAAGGACCTGACGGCACACCTCTTTCGTAAGTGTTGACAGACTTTACCGTTCCATCCGGATAGTATTCGGTAATTTTGCCGTGCTTATTCTCAGAACTCCTTTGTCCTATATAATATCCTTTTTCGCGAATTATGCCGTTTTCATAGCACCTTTTATAGGGACAGAGTAAATTGTCTGCTTGATTCTTCTTATGAGCTTCTATTGCCGGAATGGCAACACCACCCACTATCAATGCGAAAACACCTATCCACCATGCCCGCACACACCAATGAGCGAGTATGGTTGAAAGCACGAACCAGATAATGAATGAAAACAGGCACCCGTAATAGAATGAAAAACCAGCCGCCATACCCCCACCGGCAGGATCCGTTGATTCGCTAAAATCCTTGAATGAGTTACTCCACGGAACGATAACATAAAACAACGCTGGATAAACAGCCGAAGTAATAATGAAAAACACTATTCTTTGAATCATTTGTATGCGATTATCTTTTTAGCCAATATTTTGCAAATATATACACAATAACCGATTTATCCTAATCTCATAAGACCTATATGGCATGTCACAAACAAGGCTCCGCTCGTAAATTACTATTAACTTTGGCTAATTATCGCAAAGGAATTACTATATCTTCCGGTAATTCCTATCTTTGCGTATATGATTCACTCAGACAAAGAAACTATGTACAAGAACCTGTTAAGCTGGCTTACCATCCTGTTAGTGCTTCCATCCTGCTCCGGCACTCCACCAACCATAGCAGTGGTATGCGAAGAAAACAACGTGGGAAACTGCGTGATTAAATGGGAAACGGCACCAGTACTGAAAGGACAGGTACGAGTATATGCATCTACTTCCCCCGAGTTGATTCCCGAAGACTCTCCCGTAGCGATGAGCAAAATATCCAGCGGCAAGATGACCATCGTCACTGACGACCCGTCCCGACGCTATTATTATTTGATGGTGTTCGATAATAAATACAGGGTCAAGGTGGCTACCCGCAACATTAATATTCCCGGTATCCAGAATTTCCGTGATTTAGGCGGATATAAATCCGTCGATACAGGGAAATCAGTCAGTTGGGGAATGCTCTACCGCTCTGCACAGATAGATAGCATTCCGCCCTGTTCGCGTCGGGAACTGAAGAATATGGGCATACGGACTATCATAGACTTACGTGCCGAAGAAGAGCGGCATAACTATCCGCAGCTACATGATGATGAGTTTAAGATTGTGCATATTCCCATCCCGACAGGAAATATGGATAAAATCCTGCAAGGGATTCAGGAAGAGAAAATAAAAAGCGATACCATATATCGCCTGGTGGAGCGGATGAATCGTGAATTAGTGATGAACTATCAGAAGGAATTCGAAGAATTATTCTCTGTTTTGCTCAATCGTGACTGCTATCCGGCTGTGATTCACTGTACATCGGGGAAAGGGCGCACGGGAATCGTTTCCGCCTTGTTGCTTGCCGCCCTGGGTGTCAATGAAGACGTGATAATGTCAGATTACCGGTTGAGTAATGATTATTTCAATATCCCCAAGGCTTCAAAATATGCTTATCAACTACCGGCAAATTCGCAAGAAGCGATCACTACGATCTATTCGGCTAAGGAAGATTTTCTGAATGCCGCAAAGGAACAGATTGAGTCAGAGTATGGAAGCGTACAAGTCTACCTGAAGAAAGGGATCGGACTTTCTGCCGAAGAAATAGAAGAGTTACGCAGTATCCTGCTGGAATAAATAGCAAATCGTAATTAATAATTCGTAATTATTCTCTATCTTTGTACCCGAAATAAAAGATATACAGAGATTTAATGAAGACATTTGAAGAGCTTGGCGTTTCTCCGGAGATACGTAAAGCAATTGAAGAAATGGGATATGAGAATCCCATGCCGGTACAAGAGGAAGTGATTCCGTACCTTTTAGGAGAAAATAATGATGTAGTAGCTCTTGCACAGACAGGAACAGGTAAAACAGCCGCATTCGGACTGCCCCTGCTCCAACAGATTGACGTAAAAAATCGAATTCCGCAGTCGCTCATCCTCTGCCCTACCCGTGAGCTTTGTCTCCAGATAGCGGGAGATTTGAACGATTATTCCAAATACATTGACGAACTGAAGGTGTTGCCTGTATATGGCGGTTCTTCTATTGACAGCCAGATACGCAGCCTGAAACGGGGTGTACATATCATCGTTGCCACTCCCGGACGTTTGCTGGACTTGATGGAACGCAAAACCGTATCCTTATCTACCATCCGCAACGTAGTGATGGACGAAGCAGACGAAATGCTGAACATGGGATTTACGGACAGCATCAACGCTATCCTGGCTGATGTGCCGCAGGAACGTAATACATTGCTTTTCTCGGCTACTATGAGCCCGGAGATTGCGCGTATTTCAAAGAATTACCTGCGCAATGCCAAAGAAATCACTATCGGCCGTAAGAACGAGAGTACCAACAACGTAAAACACGTTGTCTACACCGTACAGGCTAAAGATAAATACGAGGCGCTAAAACGTATCGTAGATTACTACCCGCAAATATACGGTATCATTTTCTGCCGTACCCGTAAGGAAACTCAAGAAATCGCCGACAAATTAATGCAGGAAGGCTACAATGCTGACTCGCTGCATGGCGAACTTTCACAAGCGCAGCGGGATGCTGTTATGCAAAAGTTCCGTATCCGTAATCTGCAACTGCTCGTTGCTACGGACGTAGCTGCCCGCGGTCTGGACGTGGACGATTTGACTCACGTTATCAATTACGGCTTGCCTGATGATACGGAAAGCTACACTCACCGTAGCGGACGTACGGGACGTGCCGGAAAGACCGGTACTTCTATCGCTATCATCAATCTCCGCGAAAGAGGTAAGTTAAGAGAAATAGAACGAATCATCGGCAAGAAATTCATTGCCGGAGAGATGCCGACTGCGGCAGGCATTTGCCAGAAGCAGTTGATTAAGGTTATTGATGACCTTGAAAAAGTAAAAGTAAACGAAGAAGAAATCGCGGACTTCATGCCGGAAATCTATCGTAAACTAGAATGGTTGAGTAAGGAAGACCTGATAAAACGAATGGTTTCGCACGAATTCAACCGTTTCGCAGAGTATTACCGTCACCGCCCGGAAATAGAACAACCGACAAGTGAAAGCCGCGGTGAACGTGCCGGAAGAGGTGACCGCAAAGAGGGTGGCTTCGAAAAGAGAAGCCGGAAAGCTGCTCCGGGCTTCAACCGTTTATTTATCAATTTAGGTAAAACGGACAGTTTCTTCCCAAGTGACCTTATCGGTTTGCTGAATAATAACACACGCGGACGCATCGAGTTGGGACGCATTGACTTAATGCAGAACTTCTCTTTCTTCGAAGTGCCTGAAAAAGAAGCTATCAATGTAGTGAAAGCCCTAAGCCGTGCGAAATGGAACGGACGCAAAGTTGTTGTGGAAATATCCAGCGAGGAAGGCGGAAAAGGACGCGAAAACGGTTCAGGAGAACGCAAAGACGGTAAGCGATTCGGTAAAGGAGAAGAACGTGCGCCACGCTATGAGAATAAAGACAGAAAATCTAAGGATGCGTCTGCCAAAGGTTCAAAACCCGGAAAGAAAGAAAAACCGAGCCGTGCGGAACGAGGATATTCGGATGCCCGCGGACCGAAAAAGAAAGATGACTGGCAGGAGTTCTTCAAAGATAAGGAACCTGACTTCAGCGAAGAAGGATGGGCACGCAGAAAACCGAAGAAGTAAGATTCTAACTAATATATCTCCCGGAATGATTTCCATTCAGCCCGGGGATTACCAAAGTTTAGCCCAGGGCTCACATGAGATGAACCCTGGGCTTATTTTTATTAGCCCGGGGCATACGGTCGTTCTCCCCTGGGCATAATTCCAGTAAATGCATATGTAAGACTACATGAGCTATCTTATCGGGCTATTTTCAATTCTTGTACAAGATTTCCCGCCTTTCCGTATTTCTCCATGATAAAGAGCATATACCGGACATCCACTCCGATACAACGTTGCAAATCGGGTTCAAAAACAATATCACTGCTCATGGCTTCCCAGTTCCCATCGAAAGCCAGGCCAAGCAATTCTCCCTTGCTGTTAAACATGGCACTGCCGGAGTTTCCGCCTGTAATATCATTATTAGAGATGAAGCAAACGCTCATATCGCCTTGTTCATTGGCATATCTGCCGAAGTCACCGGAAGAAAGCAGGTTCAGCAACTCCGGTTGGACGGCAAAGTCAATATCACCGGCATGCTCTTTCACCTTTTCGAATATGCCTTTTACAGTCGTATAATAGTCATAGGTAGCTCCGTCAAAAGGTGAGTAGCCATCCACTGTTCCAAAACTCAAACGCATGGTAGAATTGGCGTCGGGATAGAAATTACGGTCGGCATACATGCGACGCATGGCGGCATTGAACAGCCGCTCGCCTTGCTCTATCTGCTCGGAAGCTTCGGAGATACTTTGATTCATCTCGTAGTATTTCACAATCAGGTCGAGACTCAAGGAAACGGCAGGGTCTTCAATCAGATTATAAGTCGTATCCCGTTCCAGGAAACGTTTCAAGCCTTTTGGAGAAGTTATTTGGGACGTTGCGTATAAAGAATCGACATAAGTTTGAATATTCCCGTTGTAAAGCGTATCTATCTTCTGATACATGGCGGGGAGATATTTCTTGTCGACTTTCTCCTGATACTCCTTGAGCATGGCAGCAAAGACCTCTTTATCAATGGAAAGGTCAAGATTATCATACTTTGCCAATAGTTTCTTCATGCGGCTTACTACCTGTTTTTCTTCTGCCTCAAAGTCGAAGTTCAGAATTTCAAGGGCAAGCTGAACCAATTCAGGGCCATTAATAAACGCCTCGCCGAAATAAGCCAAAGCGTGGTTTGTCTCGCGGCGATTGCTATAATCCAATTCCAAAGAAGAGAATAAACGAAGGAGTTTTTCCCGTTCTGACGGGTGCGATTGAATCCATTCACGGAGTGCAGCCTCAGCAATACGTTTCTTTTCCAAGACTTTTAGATGTCTGATGGCTTTATTCGTTCCGATGCTATTCTTCCAGTAATTGGAGCTTTCATCATATTTTGAGGCATATTTGATACGGATATCCGGACGGCGATCCATTTCTCGCTTCCAAACAACCTGTTTCACTCCACGCACGTCAATCATGGCCTGATTGATGCCATTCATCATTTCCTCAATGCCATACGAGGAAAGATAACGCTCCGTGCTTCCCGGATAACCAAGCGTCATGCAGAACGAGCCTTCCTTATATCCATCCAAAGAGATGGGAGCTACATATTCAGGGTGATATGGGACATTCTCAGGAGAATAATCCGCCGGACCGTTCTTGCTATTAGCATAGATACGAAATACGCTAAAATCACCGGTATGACGCGGCCACATCCAGTTATCCGTATCCCATCCGAATTTTCCGACCGAAGAAGGGGGAGCAAATACCAGACGGACATCATTATAATCCCTGTAAACAGAAAGCCAGAATTCATTTCCTGCGTAATAAGCATCTACTATCCCGGTCAATGTAGAGTCCTTTTCCGAAATCTCCATGCCGATTACATTCATGACAGAATCGACAGCTACCCGGCGTTCTGATTCCGTTTTAGCATGTTTGGCAGCGGACAATACCCGTTTGGTCACATTCTCCGTACGAAGCAGGAAACGAACATACAACTCCGGATTCGGCAGTTCTTCTTCAAGACTACGTGCCACAAAACCATCTTTCAGATAGTCGTGCTCCACTGAAGAATGTTGCTGGATACTGCTGAATCCGCAATGATGGTTGGTAAACACTAAGCCGTCTTCGGAAACAACGACTCCCGAACAAAAGCCGCCAAAGCTGACAACGGCATCTGCAAGACATGGTTTCTTCGGGTCATATAGTTTCTTTACAGGCATCTGCAAGCCAAGTTGTTTCATCACTTGTTCTGTCTGCTTGTTCTTATTGAGATTTCCCAACAACCACATTCCCTCGTCAGCAAAAGCTTTCGAGAGACAGATAGAGAGAAGTACGATGGCGGTTAGTCTGAATTTCATGTTCTTATTTTTAGATTCATTATTCTGTAATCAGTCGCAACTGCTTGGCTCCTACACGGGCTTTCAGCCATTCGCTGATTTTTTGTTTTTCTGTTGTGGACGGATGTTTGGTAAATTTCAGAACAGCCAGTGTCACTGTATCTGTTTTCATCGAATCTACCCGCACTTCGAGCGAATGAGCGATAGAAAGTGTAGTGACAGTAGGATAAAGCACCTTCAATTCGGGCACTAACGTACGGCTCATCGCATCGTACGTCCTGTATTGTTCGAGCGTTGTCTCCAGTTGAGATATCTTCACTTTCTGCTCTTGGAGACGCTGTTCGCTGTTCTTGTAGAAATCTTCCATCACCATGGCACGGATAGAAGAGACATCCACCGCTTCGTTATTCATACCCTGCAATACAATAAGCTTGGTATCTTCGAGCTTATACTCTTTCAACTTGCTACGAGCTATGGAAATGGAAGCATCCGGCACTTCAGACCCAATCAGAACAACACGAAGTTCCTTATGTTCATAACTGATCTTCTTGTCAAGTACCTGTGTATTCTCAAATCCTAATTGTTCAGAAATAAACCGATTGGCAGCAGCTTCGTAGAAGGTACTTTTAATGATACCGAACGTCAGATAGACAGCCGGGCACATCGTCAGAATCACAATCAGGATGATATATTTACGTACTGTCTTCTCACGGGTCTTATCTACAAACTCTTTCCGTTGGAAGTGCATCACGCGAACTCCGAGGAAGGTAGCCAGACTGATGAATACAGAGTTGATAAAATACAGATAGAAAGCTCCGAGAAAATAGATCAGATTACCTGACGCTAATCCGTATCCCGCCGTACAAAGCGGCGGCATCAATGCGGTAGCGATGGCAACGCCCGGAATCACGTTCCCTTTTTCTTTAGTAGAAAGGGCTACAACACCCGCCAAACCACCGAATAATGCGATGAATACGTCATAAATAGTAGGCGATGTGCGTGCCAGCAATTCTGATTGTGAACCGGCAATAGGGGCAAGAAGAAAGAAAATGGTTGCTGTCGTCACACTGAAAGCTGTCGTTATAAGGAAGCTCTTCAGAGAGCGTTTCATCAGCTCAAAGTCATTCAGCCCGACAGATAAGCCCACCCCCATGATAGGCCCCATCAATGGAGAGATCAACATGGCACCAATGATGACGGCGGTAGAGTTCACATTCAATCCAAGTGATGCCATAAAGATGGCGAAGATAAGAATCCATAAGTTAGCACCTTTGAATTCTACTCCTTTACGGATGGAATCGACTGTTGCCAGTTCGTTATCCTTATCCTTTTTCAAGTCCAGATATTCATTCAGAAAGGACTTGATGGCAAATTTATTACGCTCATCTGTCTTCATGTTTATTTCTTTTTTATAAATCGGTTAATAACAGGAATCTGGCTCAAAGGCAAGTCCCGCTTGATAATATAACTTACAAACAACAACAAAAGCACTGTGCGGAAAGCAAGGCGAAGCACAAGATTGGAGATTGGCACTTGTTCTCCAATCACATAGAGTACCGCTGCAAACAGCACATAAAGTCCAAGGCTTTTCAAATCATATTGAATCGGATACTTCTTCTGTCCCATCCAATAAGACAGCAGCATAATTGCTCCATATCCGGCAACGGAAGCCCAGGCAGAAGCAATATAGCCGTAAGTAGGAACGAACATAATATTCATCACTACAATAATAGCACAACCTATCAGTGAGAAATAAGCTCCCCAACGTGTCTCGTCTGTCAGTTTATACCAAAAGGAGAGATTGAAATAGATGCCTTTGCAGATTTCCGCAAGCATCACAATAGCCACGACTCCCAAACCTTCCCAATATCCTTTCGCTACCAGATAACGCAGCAAATCAAGATAGAACATTACGGCAAGGAAAGCCAGTAACGAGAAGATAAGGAAATACTTCATCGCAGCCGCATACATTTTCCGGTTGTCCCCTTCACGATCCTTGCCAAATACAAACGGCTCGTAAGCATAGCGGAAGGCTTGTGTAAACATAGCCATCACCATGGCTATTTTACTGGTAGCCGCATAAATACCCAGTTGCACCAGCCCTTCCTGCCGGTTTTCGAAAAGGAACGGATAAATCATCTTATCCACCGTCTGATTCAGAATACCGACCAAGCCAAGAATCAGCACCGGAAAGGAATAAACAACCATACGTTTCAGCAATGCCCTATCCAGTTTGTAGGCAAACCCTCTCAGTTCAGGGATAAAGAAGAACATCTGGGCAACGGAGACTATCAAGTTACTGATAAAGATATAACCTATCAGATAATCGGGGTCATAGAACCATGAGACAGTTTCCGGATAATGTATATTCAGCCAGGGGCATAACAGTAAGAAAAACAGGTTCAGCCCGATTCCGCCAACAATGGAAAGCAGTTTGATAGCCGCAAACTTTATCGGTCGTTTTTTATAGCGTAGATAAGCGAAAGGAATACACTGAAAAGAGTCTAAAGCCACTACAACAGCCATCATTGCTATAAATTCCGGATGGTTACCGTAATCCAGCAGATTGGAAATCGGCTGTAGGAACAATAAACAGAGAAGAACGAAAATCAACGATACCCCGCCTACCGAAAGCAAAGAGTTGGCATATACTTTCATCGGTTCCTCTCCCGATTTGTTGGCAAAACGAAAGAATCCGGTTTCCATACCGAATGTAAGCAGTACCAGCATCAAAGCTGTAAAAGCATATACATTGGATACTACTCCATATCCCCCCGTAGAAGCCGGTAAAACCGCTGTATACAACGGCACCAGCATATAGTTGAGGAATCGTCCGACAATGCTACTCAACCCATAAATTGCAGTATCTTTTGCTAATGATTTTAGTCCAGCCATGCAGATAATGATTAGTGATTAACGGACGAATGATTAGCGATTAATATCGAACAGCCGGTAGTATCTCCACTCTCCTCCTTCTGGAAGGAGGAGTCCCCGCAGGGGGAGGTGGTAGGATTCCCTCTCCTCTTCCTCACAGCCTCTCGAATCTCCTCCACTATTTGCGAAGGATTCTCAAATACCACCCTATTCTCAAACCGAATGACCCATATACCCTTCTCATTAAACAGGAAACGTGCACGAGTATCCGCATAATCCATTGCCGCCGAAGTAGAATGTACTTCTCCGTCCAATTCTATACCCAATCGGAATTGCGGACAATAGAAATCTAAAATATAAGGACCGACACTCTGCTGCCGACGAAATTTAAGTCCATCAATTTGCTTTCCTTTGATTAGTTTCCAAAGAGTGGCTTCGGCAGAGGTGCCCCCATTTCTTAAATCTTTTCGAACTGATTTCAGTTCAGACTTATTCATTGTATCGTGCATAGATCATTTGTTTTATGTATTCACCTACCACCTCCCCCTACGGGTACTCCTCCTTCCAGAAGGAGGAGAATGGGAATACTACCGACTATTAACTCTCGGAGATTCCCCTAATGAGATATGACTTACTACTAATTTACACTAACTTTATATTAACATTCTGCTAACTTTACATTAACCTTATATTAATCATTAAATAACGTTTTCTGATTACTGTTATACAGGCTACGCCCCAAATGCTTGTAAGCAAGTTCCGTCACTTCACGGCCACGGGGAGTACGCTTCATAAATCCTTCTTTTATGAGGAAAGGTTCATATACTTCTTCAATGGTTCCCGCGTCTTCGCCCAAAGCGGTTGCAATGGTCGTCAATCCCACAGGGCCGCCTTTAAACTTGTCTATGATGGTACAAAGTATCTTGTTGTCTATCTCGTCCAGACCATATTTGTCGATATTCAATGCTTCCAACGCAAACTGGGAGATTTCCGTATCAATAGAACCGGAACCTTTCACCTGCGCAAAGTCGCGTACACGACGAAGCAAAGCATTGGCAATACGCGGTGTTCCACGACTGCGGGAAGCAATCTCCGATGCTGCACGCACCGAGCAGGGTACATCCAGGATGGATGCGGAACGACGGATAATGTTACTCAAGATATCATCATCGTAATATTCCAAATGCAGGTTAATACCAAAACGTGCACGAAGCGGAGCCGTTAGCAGGCCGCTGCGTGTAGTGGCACCCACTAACGTAAAAGGATTCAAATCAATCTGAATACTACGTGCCGAAGGCCCCTTATCAATCATAATATCAATGCGGTAATCTTCCATGGCAGAGTAAAGATACTCTTCCACTACCGGTGACAGACGATGGATTTCATCAATAAAAAGCACGTCATTCGGTTCGAGACTGGTCAGTACACCTGCCAGGTCGCCCGGTTTGTCGAGTACCGGACCGGAAGTCACTTTAAAGCCGACATTCAGTTCATTGGCGATAATATTCGAAAGAGTTGTTTTTCCCAAGCCGGGAGGGCCATGAAGCAGGACATGGTCTAGCGCCTCGCCACGCAAGCGTGCCGCCTTCACAAAAATGCGAAGGTTCTCCACCACCTTATCCTGTCCGCTAAAGTCCTCAAAGCTCAACGGGCGGAGTGCATTCTCAAAATCCCGTTCCTTTGAAGTTAGCTGATGTTCGCGTATGTTAAAATCTTCTTGTTCCATTTATTTCTCGAAAGTAGGAGACAAAGATAGAGAAATACATTCATTTTCAATATAAGAAAGATGAATAAAAAAAGCCCGGTAGCATGAAAAGCAACTATAAAATATTACTTTTGCACGATATATATCGTATATATGATATATATAAATCTATAATACACGCAATCGACTATGGTTCTAAATTATATCTGGATAGCTTTCTTCCTTATAGCCTTCGTCATCGCCCTCGCAAAAGTGATTTTCCTGGGAGATACGGAGATATTCACCGCTATCATGAACTCGACATTCGACTCTTCAAAGACAGCTTTTGAGATTTCTCTCGGGCTTACCGGAGTATTAGCCCTTTGGCTGGGTATTATGAAAATCGGTGAAAACAGCGGGTTAATCAGTGCCTTGGCACGTTTCTTGAGTCCGGTACTCTGCCGTTTGTTCCCGGATATTCCTAAAGGGCATCCTGTACTGGGGTCTATCTTTATGAATATGTCCGCCAATATGCTCGGACTGGATAATGCCGCCACTCCGATGGGACTGAAAGCAATGAAAGAATTGCAGGAGCTGAATCCGAAGAAAGATACGGCTTCCAATCCGATGATTATGTTCTTAGTCATCAATACTTCGGGACTGATTCTTATCCCTATCAGTATCATGGTATATCGTGCACAAATGGGGGCTGCGCAACCGACAGACGTGTTTATCCCTATTTTGCTAAGTACTTTCATTTCTACTTTGGTGGGAGTTATAGCCGTCAGCATTGCCCAGAAGATAAACTTAATCAATAAGCCGATTCTGATATTGATGGGTGTAGTCTGCCTCTTCTTTTCCGGATTGATTTATCTGTTTATCAGTGTCTCCCGTGAGGAAATGGGAACTTACTCCACACTGATAGCCAACATCATTCTGTTCGGTGTTATCATCCTGTTTATTCTAACAGGGATCAGAAAGAAAATCAATGTCTATGATTCTTTTGTGGAAGGGGCTAAAGAAGGTTTTACCACGGCTGTGCGTATCATTCCCTATTTGGTGGCTTTCCTTGTAGGTATCGCTGTATTCCGCACTTCGGGAGCGATGGACTACTTAGTGGGTGGAATCGGTTATGTAGTAGGATTGTGTGGAGTGGATACCAGCTTTGTAGGTGCATTGCCTACGGCACTGATGAAATCACTTAGCGGAAGTGGTGCAAACGGATTGATGATTGATACGATGAAAGAACTGGGACCCGATTCATTTGTAGGACGTATGAGTTGTGTAGTACGCGGAGCTTCGGATACCACTTTCTACATTCTGGCTGTCTATTTCGGCAGTGTAGGTATCAGTAAAACCCGCAATGCAGTAACTTGCGGCTTAATCGCCGATTTCTCCGGTATCATAGCCGCTATCTTAATCAGTTATTTATTTTTCTTTTAAATCATAACATTCAATTATGGCTGTAACTTATCAAACAGAAGGCATCAAGATGCCTGATATCAAAAAACGTGAGACTACGGAATGGATAAAAGCCGTAGCTGCTTCCTACGGAAAAAGACTCGGTGAAATCGCCTATATCTTTTGTTCCGACGAGAAAATACTGGAAGTAAACCGCCAATATCTGCAACACGATTATTATACAGATATCATTACCTTCGACTATTGTGAGGGTGACCGTTTATCAGGCGATTTGTTCATCAGCTTGGATACGATACGCACCAATGCAGAGCAATTCGGTGCATCCTATGACGATGAACTACATCGTGTCATTATTCACGGGATACTCCATCTTTGCGGTATAAACGATAAAGGCCCCGGAGAACGGGAAATTATGGAAGCGGCAGAAAATAAGGCATTGGCGGTACGACAGCTATAAGCTATATCCTGTTGGCGATTCATCCAGATATACTATAACAGTATAATGAAAAAACGCCCCATCGTAACCACTACGACGGGGCGCCTTCATTAGCAACGTAATGCTAATATTAACACTAAATTATTTAAGAGAGAGATTTATTTCTTCTTGTCGGGAGCTACTTCCGGAGTCACCAATTTCTTGATTGATTTGGTATTCAGATACAGAAAAGCTAACCTCGGTGGTCCGTCCTGTGTAACCAATTCCAATGAATCAGTTGTCAGCTTTCCGATGCGTTCACGTGTCTTATACACTTCCGTCTTTCCATTGTCTTCCTTGCTGAATCCTTCGATAATCAAATAGCCGTCTTTATCAATCTTCCAAGTCTTTAAATCTAAAGAAGGGATATTGACTGCAGAGCATTTTCCCCCTTTTTTGAACTCAAATCCTTTGAATTCACCTGTAGACTTGTAGGTATAAGGATTACACCATTTACCAATAATTTGTTTCTCCACTTTGCCCTGTCCGTAGCTGCTGAACGCAAAGCAGAACAGAGTCATAGCTGTAATTAATAGTTTCTTCATTTCATTTATTTTTCTAGTAAATCATATTTTTGGTCAATGCCACGTTCTCTCAGATGAATACCCTCTTTCATCCAACGCGGCTCTTTGGTTCCTTTCAGGTAATAGTCGAAGAACTGCATCATCCGGATAGTCCAGTCTTTCTGAGCACCTCTGCCCATTACAAAATGCCCTTCACCTTTGTAATTCAATAACCATGCCGGACGTTGCAGGCGGCGCATAGCTAAATAAAGGGCACGACCTTGTTCATACGCAACAGCCTCATCCTGGTCATTATGCAATATCAATAAAGGTGTATGTATCTTGTCTGCTTCCAGAATTGCAGAACTAGCCAAATACTTATCTTTCGCTTCCCATAAAGTCTTTCCCATCCGGCTCTGTGTCTCTTCGTACATAAAATAGCGCGGCAGCCCACTTCCATTACGAATTCCCAAATAGCCGGTAACCATATCGGTGATAGGAGCCGCAATATTGGCACAGGTGAAAATATCTGTCTTTGTCACCAAATAGGATGTTTGATAACCGGACCAGCTATGTCCCTGCAAACCGATTTTCCCGGGATGCGCTATCCCCTGCTCTATCAAGTACTTTGTTCCGCTAACCACAGCATCATAACAACTCTGGCCGGGAGTCCCAACCGTGAAATGCACGTCCGGCATAAACACAATATAACCATTGCTGGCAAAATATACAGGATCTCCTAACGCACTACTCAGCAAAGGTGCATGATAGATATTCAGCTCACCGGAATGGGTTTCATAAAACTGTACCAGCACCGGATATTCTTTTTGGGGATCATAATCTTCAGGCAAGTAAAGCAATCCCTTATTTTCCTTATTCTCGTAATTGGTCCACTTCACCAGTTTGACTGTACCCCATTTATAATCCGCCTGTTGAGGGTTGGCATCCGTTACTCTGACCGGATTTGAAAAGTCAGCCTTGCTCCACCACAAATCCCGAAATTCCGATACATTCTGACGATTCCAAACACAATACTTATGATTGTCAGAGAAACGGTGTATGGTATATACATAATTCCCTTCCATCAGCTTCTTCAGACGTCCTTTCATATCAAGCTGATAGACACCCTCATCCATCGTGTCTTTATCCCAAAGGC